>OGPT01002348.1_pt1 | contig 15465 bp, 8 predicted proteins | sample 1552951 | NCBI WGS metagenome assembly OGPT01 (sample SAMEA2580224, study PRJEB22360) | human gut metagenome | biome: human gut; feature: human-associated habitat; material: faeces | place: Denmark | collected 2008/2010
GGCAGTGCGGGCAGCGGTACCAGCGTTCGGAGTGGCAGACCTTTCCGCCTTCGATGCGCAGCGGCCGCCCTTCGACGAGCGCGGCGGCGAGCGTGCGGCGGGCACGGTCGTAGAGACGCGTGCAGGTGGGGCGGGAGATGCCCATGCGCTCGGCCGCCGCGGCCTGTGTCAATCCCTGGTGGTCGATCAGGCGGATCGCTTCGTATTCGTCGTACCGAAGCGTGACGGCTTCGGGAGCGACGCTATCTCCGCCGACGGGACGCATTCCCGCGACGGCGGGCGGTTGGGCGATGTAACAGCATTTGCGGGGACGCGGCATGACAAAAAACTCGTTTCCGCAAAGTTATTAATTATGAACATAAGTTCAAAATAAATTATGGAAAATACGCTATATTATCGTTTGTCCGAAGGTGCAGGGGAGCTTCGGTCGTGCGAAATTCCGGTTCGCTGCGGGGCGTTTCTTCGGGCGAAGGTTTGGATATTTCGTAAAAAAGGCCTATTTTTATCTCCTAATCCGTGAAGACTTTTATGCCGATCAAGTTCTTGTACAGCCTGTTTTGTCTCCTGACCGGAGTGCTTTCGGCGATGTCGTCGCGTGCCGCCGGTCCCGGTGTCATCAACCTGCTGCCGTCCGATTATCGGGCGGCCAACAAGAACTGGGCGGTGGCCGAAGACGATGCGGGAACGCTCTATGCCGGCAACGACAAGGGGCTGCTCGAATTCGACGGCCTGCAATGGCGGTTGTACGAACTGCCCCGCGCCTCGATCGTGCGTTCGGTGGCCCCGCTGTCGCACGACGTGATCTTCACGGGCGGGTTCGAGGAGTTCGGGCGCTGGGATCGCGACGCTTCGGGTGCGCTGCGCTATACGTCGCTCGTTCCGGCTCAGCGCAATCCCCGCTTTTCGGACAGTGATTTCTGGAAAATCTACATCACGCCGCAGGGGGTGTTGTTTCAGTCGTTCCACGGCATCTACCTTTATGATTACGAGCGTGTCCGCCGCCTGACGGGCGAGATGAACATGCTCTTTCTGCTGCGTGCGGGCGACGAGTTCTGGGTGCAGGAGATGGGCGGCCCGCTCTATCGGATGCGGCAAGAGTCCTTCGAGCGGCTGCCCGACAGCGAACGCTTCTCGACGACGACCGTGCGGGTGCTGCTGCCCGGGCCGCACGAGGGCGAATGGATCGTGGGGACGGATACCGACGGATTGTGGCGCTACGACGGCGAACGGTTCACGCCGTGGAGTCCGGCGCTGTCGGAGCGGTTGCGGCGCGACGAACTGAACTGCGGCATCCGAACCTCGCGCGGCACCTATCTCTTCGGGACGCTTTTCGGAGGATTGTACGAGGCCGGTGCCGACGGACGGCTGCTCGCGGTTCTTTCGACCGAAAACCGGCTGCTCAACAACAGTGTGATGGCGCTTGCGGAGGATGCGCAACAAAATGTCTGGGCGGCGCTCGACCGGGGACTTTCGTTGCTGCTGTTCTGCGAAGGGGTGGATTACCATACCTACAACAAGTGGGCGGCCGGTTCGCTCTACGACGCCTGCCGCTGGCAGGGGAAGTTGCTGCTGGCTACCAACCAGGGGGTCTTCGCCGTCGACGAGAGCCGTCTGGCGACGGGCATCGATCCCTCCGATTTCCGCCCCGTGGCCGGCCTGAGCGGTCAGGCGTGGTCGTTCGACCTGCTCGACGGGCGGCTCTACGTGAGCCACAACACGGGCGTCACCGAACTCCGTCCCGATTTTTCGCTGGTACGCCGTTCCGACATGGGCGGTTACGGGTTGCGGCGGGTGAAACTGGGCGAAAAGAGCCGCACCTACTACGCCTCCTATTACAAGTTGCGGCTGCTCGACGACGACGGTACGATGCACGAGGTCGACGGACTGGACGAATCGGTCTACCGCATCGAGGCGGATTATATGCGCAACCTCTGGCTCGAACATCCGTCGAAAGGGGTCTACCGCTGCCGCATGAGCGACGACGGCCGGCGCATCGAGGAGCGGACGCTCTACGGAGGCGGTGCGGGCGACGGACTGCCCTACAAACTCCATTTGCTGCGCGTGGGCGGCCGCGTGGCGCTCATGGGCGACGACAGGTTTTTCCGTTACAACGAATATACGGACTGCATCGAGGCGGATACGGTGCTCGATGCGGCGTTCCGCACGGTGGAGGACATCCGCCGCGTGATTCCCTATGCCGACGAACGGTTCTGGGTCATTACCGGCAGCGGCGTCTGGAAATTGCGTTACGACGGCCGGCGCAGTGCCGAATTGACGCCGTGCGCCGGCATTCCGGTCGACAACATGATCTACGGGTACGAACAGGTGGCGCGGCTCGACGATTCGACCTGTCTTTTCTGCGGGGACAACGGCTTCGAACTCGTCTCATCGCAGGCCGTCGAAATCCCCCCCCCTCCGATTCCTCCGCTACTCGAATCGCTGCGTGCGTCGGGGCGCCGGGGCGATGAGGCGTGGTACGATCTCTCGGCTGCGGTCGAGATTCCTCACCAGCGCAACTCGGTGACTTTCCGCTACGCTCCGCGTCGGGGCGCGGTTCCCGGTCTGCGTTTCCGCCACCGCCTGACGGGCATGGAGAGCGCATGGTCGGAGTCCGACCGGACGGGAACGGCCGATTACGCCCGTTTGCCGCAGGGGCGCTACACCTTCGAGGTCGCCGTGGGCGACGTGTTCGGCCGCTGGTCGGAACCCGCCCGTTTCCCGTTCGTCGTTCTCACGCCCTGGTACGCTACCGGCTGGGCCTATGCGGGCTACGTGCTGCTGCTGGCCTTCACTTTCTATTGTCTGTGGCTGTTGGTGATGCGTTTCTATCGCCGGCGTTACCTGCGGCGTCTGCGCTTGCAGGAGATCGTCGCGTTGCGGCGCGCCAACCGGGAGCTGACCCGGCAGATCGAGACGCGCGACGCCGAGATCGTGGCGCAGAGTTCGACGCTCATCGGGCGCAACGAGATCATCCTGCGCCTGCGCGACATGGTCAACGAGTTCCAGCAGAAGCAGGGCAGCCGCACGACGGCGCCCCTGTGGCAGAAAGTCAACGCCTATGTAAGCAGCAAACTCGATACGGAGAGCGACTGGACGCTGTTCCTGATCAAGTTCGAGCAGAAGCACTCTTCCTATTTCCGCATCATGAAGGAACGCTTCCCCGACCTGACGACCAGCGATCTGCGTCTGAGCGCCTGCCTGAAAATGAATCTTTGTACCAAGGAGATCGCCTCGCTGATGAGTCTGTCGGTGCGGGCGGTCGAGAACGGCCGTTACCGGCTGCGAAAGAAACTCGGATTGACTTCGGCCCAGAATTTGAACGAATTCCTCTTGCATATCGATTCGCAGGAGTCTGGGCCGGAGGATGATGAGAAGTAGAATTTCGATTTTTAATCGGTTGATTTCAAATTATTTCATTGTTCTTTGAGAGGTAATTGAGAGGCAGTGGAAGAGTCTTTTTCGAGGGTGGAGTAGTCGGAGTGTAGCCGCTTTTCCCCGCGATTTTTCCGAACCTTTTAATTTTGTTTTCGTAAAAACTTTTCCGGGCGACGCTTCGGCGGATTCCGTTCCGCATTTCCCTGCCGAGGCGCGGAGCCCACAGTAGAAACATAAACCTAAAATTGCAATGAAAAAGAATCGACCAGAGAGTTGCGGCGTCGGCCGCCTCTTGTTCAAGGCGTTTGTATCGGTCGTTCTGCTGCTCGCGGCCTCCGTATCGGGCGCCTTCGCGCAGAGCACGATCGATGTAACGGGAAAAGTCATCGATGCGGACGGGCAGCCTGTCGTAGGCGCCAGCGTCGTGGTCGCGGGGACGTACACGGGTACGACCACGGGCGCGGACGGCGGTTTCGCACTGAAAGCCCGCGAGGGGCAGGAGTTGGAGGTTTCGTTCATCGGTATGTCCACGCAGCGCGTGCCCGTATCGGCCGTGCCGGTTACGGTGACGCTCGAAAGCGAGTCGACGATGATCGAGCAGGCCGTGGTGATCGGTTACGGTACGGCCAAGAAACGCGATCTGACGGGTTCGATCGTCAACGTCGACGCCGCGACGATCGCCAACCGTCCGGCGTCGAACCCGCTGGCCTCGTTGCAGGGCCGCGTGGCCGGTGTGCAGATCACCAATTCGGGTCGGGCCGGACAGGATCCCGAAATCCGTATCCGCGGTACGAACTCGATCAACGGCTTCGCACCGCTCTATGTGGTGGACGGAATGTTCACCGACAACATCAACTACCTCAATGCGAATGACATCGAATCGTTCGAGATTCTGAAAGACCCCTCGTCGCTGGCTATCTTCGGCGTGCGCGGCGCCAACGGCGTCATCATCGTCACGACCAAACGCGCCAAGATGGGGCAGACGGTGGTGAACGTCAACCAGTCGGTGGGTGTGAAGCACGTGGGGCACCGCATGTCGCTGACCAACGGGCCGCAGTTCAAGGAGCTCTACAACGAGCAGCTTTCGAACATGGGCGGCGATCCGTTCGACTATACCTATTATCAGGCCAATACCGACTGGCAGGACGCCATCTTCCAGAATGCCATGATCAGCCAGACGACGGCCAGCATCATGGGCGCCAACGAAAAAAGCAACTTCTATCTGGGCGTGGGCTACACCTACGAGCAGGGCAGCATCGTGGGTGAGGAGATGCAGAAGGTGACCGTCAATTTCAGCGACGAGTACAAGATGAAGGACTGGCTCAAATTCGGCGTGCAGATGAACGGCGCCTACATGTTGCCGGCCGATGCGAAGAACGTGACCGGCGCCATCCATGCGGCTCCGATCTCGCCGATCTACGACGATGCGACGGGCGGCTACTACAAACTGCCTTCGTTCCAGAGTTCGCAGATCTCCAACCCGATGATCGACATCGAGGAGTTCGCCGCCCACAACAAGGCGCAGAACTACCGCTTCGCGGGCAATGTCTACGGCGAGATCAATTTCCTGCCCGAACTGAAATTCCGCGCCGCCTTCTCGATCGACTACCTGTCGAACAATTCGCGGCTCTTCACGCCCGTGAAATACGAATACGATCCCGATCTGGGGACGATCAACGCCCGCAGCGACCGCGAGTCGCTGTCGCAGACGAAGTCCAACACGCTCAATGCGCAGCAGGACTACATCCTCACCTATGCGAAGACCTTCGCCGACAAGCACGACCTGACGCTGATGGCCGGTCTGACGACCAACTTCACCAACTACGAGGAGCTCACCGGCGGCCGCAGCCAGAACGTCGCTTCGGCCGACCTGCCGATTCCGAACGATCCCGACAAGTGGTGGATCTCGTCGATCGGCGACACGGCGTCGGCGACCAACGGCGGCTCGCAGTACCGCAAGTTCACGATGTCGTACCTGTTCCGTGCGCTCTACAACTACAACCGCCGCTACCTGGTCAACTTCTCGTTCCGCCGCGACGGCGCGTCGGTGTTCAAGTACACGGGCAACACGTGGGACAACTTCTACTCGGTCGGTGCCGGATGGATCATGTCCGAAGAGAATTTCATGCGCAACCAGCATGTGATCGACTACTTGAAGATCAAGGGGTCGTACGGCGTGCTGGGTAACCAGAACGTCGGTACCGAGGGCGGCAATTATCCCGCGTTCCCGACGCTCAACTCCTCGAACGCCATCTTCGGCGACAACATCATCTCCTCCTATGCGCAGGCCTATCTGGCGACGAATCTGCGCTGGGAGAAGACCAAGGCGTGGGAAGTGGGCTTCGAGATGCAGATGTTCAACCAGCGCCTGCACATCGAGCCGACCTATTACAGCAAGAAGACCGAAGACCTGATCTGCTACCTCGAATCGTTCATGGGCGCGCAGGACGGTCTGATCAATTCGGGTTCGATCCGCAACCGCGGCTTCGAGCTGTCGGGATCGTGGAGCGACACGATCGGCGACGATTTCCGCTATACCGTTTCGGGTAACCTGACCACGATCGACAACGAGGTGCTCACGTTGGGCAAGACCTACTATCAGGGCGACAAGAGCGTGGCCGTATCGGAACCGGGCAAGCCCATCGGTTATTTCTACGGCTACGAGGTCGAGGGCATCTACCAGAACAAGGCCGACATCGCCTCGTCGCCGGAAAACACGCTGGCGGCCGTGGCTTCGGGCGACCTGAAATTCCGCGATGTCACGGGCGACGGCAAGATCACCGAAGCCGACCGTACGATGATCGGCAATCCTACGCCCGATTTCACCTACGGTTACTCGGTCAACCTGCAATACAAGAATTTCGATCTGGGTATCGACTTCCAGGGTGTCTACGGAAACGAGATCTTCAATACGAGCTTCCTGTCGGCATATGCACAGTATAATTATCATACCAAGCGTCTGGGTCGTTGGAACGGCGAGGGCACGTCGAACTGGGAACCGATTCTCGATTCGTCGCGCGCCACGCAGATGATGAATTCGAGCTACTTCATCGAGGACGGCAGTTACCTGCGTCTGAAAAACATCCAGCTGGGTTACAGTTTCGGCGACCGGATCCTCAAGAAGATCCGTCTCAAAGCGCTGCGCGTGTTCATGAACATCGACAACCTGGCCACCTGGTCGCATAACACCGGCTATACGCCCGAGATCGGCGGTACGGCCCTTGCGTTCGGCATCGACACGGGCGACACCTACCCCATGCCGACGACCATTACTTTCGGTGTAAACGTGTCTTTCTAAAACAGCATAACCAATGAAAACGATCATAAGAAATCTGAAACTCTGGATCATCGCCGTCGCGGCGGTCGCATCGGCCGCGTGCAGCGACCTGCTCGACCAACGCCCGCAGGGCCAGTGGACTATCGACGACATCGAAGGCGGCGCCTACTTTTCGCAGGTAATGGCGCTCTACACCAAGGCGCGCCACTACAATATCACGTCGGGTATTCCCGCCTTCGCGGTGCATTACTACCGTTCGGAGGATTCGCGTAAGGGATCGACCACGACCGACGGTGCGGAACATGTGCCGATGTACGAGAATTTCCAGTATTCGGCGGCCAATTCGCTGTTGAATCCTTATTGGACGCAGAACTACGAGATCATCAATGCGGCCAATACCGTGCTCGACCAGATGCAGAAGGCGCAGGAGGCCGGTGAACAGCTCGATGAGGCGGAACTGCAATGCGGCATGGAAGCTCGCTTCTTCCGCGGCTGGTGTTATTTCAATCTGGTGCGTGCCTTCGGCGAGGTGCCGCTCGTCGACTTCGCCATCACCAATTCCGACGAGGCCAATATCCCCAAATCGTCGGTGGACAAGATCTACGAGTTGATCGACGCCGATCTGACGGCGGCCGAAGGGCTGCCCCGCCGCTGGGAGTCGAAATATATCGGGCGGGTCACTTACGGCGCCGCACGTGCGTTGCATGCCAAGACTTACGGCCAGCGCGGTCTGTGGTCGCAGATGTATCAGGCTGCCAAGAACGTGATCGATACCAGGGTCTACAATCTCGACACGCCGTTCGACGAGATTTTCCGCGAAGAGGGCGAAAACTCTTCGGAATCGGTTTGGGAGTTGCAGTGCACGGCCACCGTCGCGCAGCCCGCGACCAACGATCTGGGCAGCCAGTTCTGCCAGGTGCAGGGCTGCCGCGGTTCGGGTACGAGCAATCTGGGCTGGGGCTGGCATATGGCCGACCAGTCGATCGTCGACGTGTTCGAAGAGGGCGATCCGCGCCGCGACGAGACGCTGCTCTACTTCTCGACCCCTTCGAAGCCGTGGCCTGCGATCGCTCCGGAGGCCGGCAACGCCCCCTTCAATGAAAAACTCGTATCGCAGGACGGTCTGGACGGCGACTACTACAACAAGAAAGCCTATTGCAGTCCCGAACTGCGCGAATATTACGGCAGCAACGACGGATTCTGGTACAACATTCGTATGATCCGTTACTCGGACGTGGTGCTGATGGCTGCCGAAGCGGCCTGCGAGATGGGCGGCGAGGCGATGATCGAGGAGGCGCTGGATTATCTGGAACAGGTGCGCGCCCGTGCCCGCGGCACCAATACGAACGTGCTGCCCAAGGTGACGACGACCAACCAGTTGGAGTTGTGCAAGGCGATCCACCATGAACGCCACGTGGAGCTGGCGCTCGAATTCGACCGCTTCTACGATCTGGTGCGCTGGCAGGAGTTCAGTATCGCCGGTGCGGAGGACGGTGCTTCGGCCGTGCTCGGCAACAAGGGCTACACCGCCAAGAACAAATACCTGCCGCTGCCTCAGGAGCAGGTCGACGCCTCGAACGGCGTGCTGGTACAGAATCCCGATTATGCTAATTAAAACAAGTCAGATACCATGAAATTCCTCAGATATTTTCCGTTGATTTTGACGACCGCGGCGCTTTTGTCCCTCGGATCGTGCAAACAGGATTTGGGTCAGGATCCTCCCTTCGACTATCCGGATGAGGGCTCGTCGGGCGTACAGCTTCCCGATCCGCTCTACCATTTGGCCTGCGACGACGATCTGTTCCTCGACGGAACGCTCGCGGGCGAGATGAAGACCTTCACCGGCGAGTCGCCGATGTTCGTCGACGGCAAGTCGGGCAAGGCCTACCAGAACGTCGACGGCCAGGCGCTCATCTTGACGCCCGACGCCGCTTCGACGACAGCGCTCAAATCGTTGGGCAGCTACTCGATTTTCATGTGGATCAAGTTCGACGGTACGAACAAGAATGCAGCGGGTCTCTTCTCCATCGGTAACAAGACGATCGAGGTGGCCGACGTCGCCTTCTTCCTCAACAACGGCAACACGACCACTCCGTCGGAGTTCTTCTTCAAGGGATTCATGCAGGCGACCGGTGCGAGCGGCAAGCCCGATGCGTGGTTCGATGCCGGCGACGACGCCAAGATACAGAATATGGCCGGCGTCTGGGCGCATGTCGGCGTGACCTACGACGCAGGGACCTCGACCATCACGCTCTACCACAACGGCGGGGCGGTCTGCGACCGCGTGTTGAAGGACGGAGCCTTCGGTCCGATGACGTTCGACGAGGTGAGCGGCATCTGCCTCGGCGCCTTCCCGTCGCAGGTCGGCCTGGGTTCGGGTGCCGGCTGGACGGCCGAGGCTTCCTTCTATACGGGAGCCATGGACGAGATCTATCTCTACGATCAGGTGTTGACGCCGGCACAGGTGACGGCACTGTACGAACAGGCGAAATAGCAGGGCTCGATTTCTGCATTGATCGGAAGAGGGGACCGAAATCAGGCCCCCTCTTCTAAAAAAACGACGATATATGAAAGGTTTTCCGTTTTTCAAGCGCCTCCTGCCCGCGCTGGTTTTGCTGGGTGTCGGCTGCGGCGGCGATTCGACCGACGACCGCACGCCCGCGGGCGATCAGCTGGCGTTGAGTTCGGTTACGATCGGCGGGCAGAGCGGCCTGTCGGATTTCGATGACGTGTCGCCCGACGCCGAGATCGTGCTCGACTTCACGGCGGCGCTCGACGCGGCGACCGTCGAGGCCAATATCTATCTGCTCGACGCCGGAGGCGCGAAGGTGGACGCCAGCGACGTTTACGACGGCGCGAAGCGCGTCACGCTCAAACCCTCCGCCGGGTTGAACGCGTATGCTTCCTACCGGTTGATCGTCGACAGCGGCCTGAAATCGGCTGCCGGAGAGGCAATCCTAACCGGCAAGGTGATCCGGATCCGGACGGGGCTGGACACGAGCGACAAATTCCCGCAGATTTCCGACGAGGAGCTGCTCACCAAAGTGCAGCAGCAGACCTTCCGCTATTTCTGGGAGGGTGCCGAACCGACGAGCGGCATGGCGCGCGAGCGCACCTCGTCGGGCGCGACGGTCACTACCGGCGGGACGGGCTTCGGCGTGATGGCCATGACGGTGGCCGCCGAGCGCGGTTTCGTGACCCGCAGCGAGGCGTGCCAGCGGGTGCAGCGGATCGTGACCTTCCTTGCGGAGCGGGCGACCTCCTATCACGGCGCCTTCTCGCACTGGATCGACGGCCAGACGGGGCAGACGCTTCCCTTCTCGGCCGATGACAACGGCGCCGATCTGGTGGAGACCGGGCTGTTGTTCCAGGGGTTGCTGACGGCGCGCGCCTACTTCGACGGCGCCGATGCGGCAGAGAGCAAGCTGCGCGCCGACATCACCGCCTTGTGGGAGGCCGTCGAGTGGGATTTCTTCACCAAGGAGGGGACGGAGAAGGTGCTCTACTGGCATTGGAGTCCCGACAAGGGCTGGGCGATGAACATGCCGATACAGGGGTGGAACGAGGCGTTGATCGTCTACGTGCTGGCCGCCTCGTCGCCGACGCATCCCATCGGCCGCGAAGTGTATGCCGAAGGCTGGGCGCGCGGCGGCGCGATGCGCAACGGCAAGTTGTTCTACGATACCGTGCTGCCGCTGGGCGAGGATTACGGAGGCCCCCTTTTCTGGGCCCAGTATTCCTTCCTGGGGCTGAATCCCCGGGGACTCTCCGATGCCTATGCCGACTATTGGGAGCAGGTGTGCAACCATACCCGGATCAACTACGCGTATTGCGTAGACAACCCCAAGGGGTATGCCGGTTACGGCGCCGACTGCTGGGGACTGACGGCCAGCGATATTCCCGACGGCTACACCGCCTCGTCGCCGACGAACGACCGGGGAGTCATCGCCCCCACGGCAGCCTTGTCGTCGATGCCCTACACGCCCGACGAGTCGATGGCCGCACTGCGCTTCTTCTACTATAAACTGGGCGACAAGTTGTGGAGCGACTACGGGTTTATCGACGCCTTCGATCTCACGACCGGCTGGTTCGACAGAGGAATGCACATCGCCATCGATCAGGGCCCGATCGTGGTGATGATCGAAAACTACCGCACGGGATTGCCGTGGAACCTGTTCATGTCCGATAAGGATGTGCAGAGGGGACTCGCCGAACTCGGATTTACGGTCGAGGCGGGCAGTTGACGCGTGCCGCCGCAAGTGATCCGCGACCGTGAAACTCCGTTTTTCGGGAAGCGAAATATTATACCATAAAAAACAGAGATTACGATATGAAAAAAACACTCATTACCCTGCTGGGCATCGTGCTCTTCGGCGCGGCCGTCGCCGTCGAGAAGCCTGCGGGCGCTACGATGGAGCAGTATGTCGACGCGCTGATGCGCCGCATGACCCTCGAAGAGAAGATCGGCCAGCTCAACCTGCCCAGTGCGGGCGACATCACCACGGGTCAGGCCAAGAGCAGCGACATCGCCGAGAAGATCCGCCGCGGCGAGGTGGGCGGTCTGTTCAATATCAAGGGGGTGGAGAAGATCCGCGACGTGCAGCGCATCGCCGTCGAGGAGAGCCGTCTGGGTATTCCGCTGATCTTCGGCATGGATGTGATCCACGGTTATGAGACGACCTTTCCTATTCCGCTCGGCCTGACGGCCACGTGGGACATGGAGGCCGTCGAGCGTGCGGCCCGTATTTCGGCCGTCGAGGCGAGTGCCGCCGGTATCTGCTGGACTTTCTCCCCGATGGTCGATATTGCGCGCGATCCCCGCTGGGGACGTGCGTCGGAGGGCATCGGCGAAGATCCCTTCCTCGGCAGCGCTGTGGCGCGGTCGTTCGTCTACGGCTATCAGGGGCGTGATCCGATGCATTTTGCCACCGACGAGATCATGGGATGCGTGAAGCACTATGCTCTCTACGGTGCTGCCGAAGCGGGACGCGACTACAATACGACCGATATGAGCCGCCAGCGCATGTACAACGAATATTTCCCGCCCTACAAGGCGGCCGTCGAGGCAGGCGTGGGCAGCGTCATGGCGTCGTTCAACGAGGTCGACGGGATTCCCGCCACGGCCAACCGCTGGCTGATGACCACCGTGCTGCGCGAGCAGTGGGGCTTCAAGGGCTTCGTCGTCACGGACTACACGGGCATCTACGAGATGATCGCGCACGGTCTGGGCGATCTGAAAGAGGTGTCGGCGCGCGCCGTCGAGGCGGGTGTCGACATGGACATGGTGAGCGAGGGTTATCTGGGAACCTTGCAGCAGTCGCTCGAAGAGGGGCGTATCCCGCTGTCCGATATCGACCGCGCGTGCCGCCTGGTGCTCGAAGCGAAATTCAAGTTGGGACTTTTCGACGATCCCTACCGTTACTGCGATCCGCAGCGCGCCGCCACGCAGATCTATACGCCCGCACACCGCGCCGAGGCGCGCCGTATCGCGGGCGAGAGCTTCGTACTGTTGAAAAACGAAGGCGACGTGCTGCCGCTCCGGCGCGAGGGAACGATCGCCGTGGTCGGCCCGCTGGCCGCTTCGCGCGCGAACATGCCCGGCACGTGGAGCGTCGCTACCGACCTTACGAAGCCGCTGACGCTCGTCGAAGGGTTGCAGCAGGTGGCCGGTGAAGGGGTGAAGATCGTCTATGCCAAGGGCAGCAACGTGATCCGCGACGAGGAGCAGGAGCGCTATGCCACGATGTTCGGGCGCGATATTCCGCGCGACGGCCGCACCGACAAGCAGTTGCTCGACGAGGCGCTCGCCGCGGCGGCCGAGGCCGATGTGGTGGTCGCCGCGCTGGGCGAGGCTTCGGAGATGAGCGGCGAGAGCAGCAGCCGGTCGCAGATCGGCATTCCCGACGTGCAGCAGGAGTTGTTGAAGGCGCTCGTGGCGACGGGCAAACCCGTCGTGCTGGTACTCTTCACGGGGCGCCCGCTGACGCTCGAATGGGAGGCCGAGCACGTGCCTGCGATGCTCAACGTATGGTTCGGCGGCACGCAGGCGGCCGAGGCGATCGGCGACGTACTCTTCGGCGACGTCAACCCGTCGGGCAAACTTCCCGCGACCTTCCCGCGCAGCGTGGGGCAGATACCGCTCTTCTACAACCATAAGAATACGGGACGTCCGCTGCTGGGCGACAAGTTCGAGAAGTTCCGCAGCAACTATCTCGACGTGCCCAACACGCCGCTCTATCCCTTCGGCTACGGTCTGTCGTATACGACCTTCGACTACGGCGACGTGCGCCTTTCGGCGTCGGAGATGACCGCCGACGGGTCGATCGAGGCCACCGTGCGCCTGACGAACAGCGGCCGGCGCGACGGCGTGGAGGTCGTGCAGCTCTACATCCGCGACAGGGTGGGTTCGTCGACCCGTCCCGTGCAGGAGCTCAAAGGCTTCCAGCGCGTGGCGCTCAAAGCGGGCGAGAGCCGCGACGTAAGTTTTACGATCGACGTCTCGCTGCTCAAATATTACGATTTCGACCTGCGGTACGTGGCAGAGCCGGGCGAGTTCGACGTGATGATCGGCGGCGCGAGCGACGCGGTGAAGCAGGCAAGTTTCACCCTGAAATAACCTTCGCGGCATGAAGACGATCAAACGGATTACGGCGGCCATGGCGGCGCTCGCTCTGGCGGGCGTCGTCGCGGGCTGCGCGCAGCGTCCCGCAGCGACGCTTTCGGACGAGGCGTTGCTGGACAGCGTCGAGCGGCGTACGTTCGATTATTTCTGGTCGGGCGCCGAGCCCAACAGCGGCCTTGCGTGCGAACGGATCAACATGGACGGCATCTATCCCGAAAACGACGAGACGGTCGTGACGACGGGCGGCAGCGGCTTCGGTATTCTGGCGCTTATCGCCGGTATGGAGCGCGGCTACGTCACCCGTGAACAGGGGATCGAACGCTTCGAACGCATCGTCTCGTTCCTCGAACGTGCCGACCGCTTCCACGGCGCCTGGCCTCATTGGATCGAGGGCCGGACGGGCCGCGTGAAACCCTTCGGCAAGAAGGACAACGGAGGCGATCTGGTGGAGACGGCCTTTCTGGTGCAGGGGCTGCTGGCCGCGCATCAGTATTTCGCGCAGGGCAACGAGCGCGAGCAGGCGCTCGCACAGCGTATCGATACGTTGTGGCGCGGCGTCGAGTGGTCGTGGTATCGCAACGGGCAGAACGTCCTCTACTGGCATTGGAGTCCCGAATACGGGTGGGAGATGAATTTCGCCGTACACGGGTTCAACGAGTGTCTGGTGATGTATATTCTGGCGGCCGCTTCGCCGACCTATCCGATCGACCGCGAGGTCTATACCGAGGGTGGGCCGAGAACGGGGCGATCGTCGACGAGCACGAGGTCGAGGGTTACCGCCTCCGCCTGCGGTATCAGGGCGTCGAGGCCGGTCCGCTCTTCTGGGCGCACTACTCCTTCCTCGGGCTGGATCCGCGCGGGCTGAGAGACGACTACTGCGAGGACTATTTCGGCGAGATGCGCGACTATTCGCTCATCAACCGTGCCTACTGCATCCGCAATCCCCGGCACTACAAGGGTTACGGCAAGGATTGCTGGGGGCTGACGGCCAGTTATTCGACGGCGGGGTATGCGGCGCACGCTCCCGTCGAGCGCGAGGATCGCGGCGTGATCGCCCCCACGGCGGCGCTTTCGTCGATCGTCTACACGCCCGAGGAGTCGATGGATGTGATGCGTTACCTCTACGGGCCGCTTCACGAGAAAGTATGGGGGCCTTACGGCTTCTACGATGCGTTCAGCCAGACCGACGACTGGTATCCGCAGAAGTATCTGGCCATCGATCAGGGGCCGATCGCGGTGATGATCGAGAACCACCGTTCGGAGTTGTTGTGGCGGCTCTTCATGAGCCACCCCGACGTGCAGAACGGTTTGCGGAAGCTGGGCTTCGAGTCGCCCGTGCTGCAATAAGGGGCGAAGCGGGATTTTTTGAGACGGGACGCATCGGTCGGTGCGTCCCGTTTTTTCAGATCGAACAGAAGAACGTGACCAGGAAGGGAACGCTGAAATCGGTGACGCAGCCGTGGAAGATCGCTACGACGGCATACTGCGGTCCTGCGACGCGGGTGAGGATCGGGAGGGTGGTGTCGAAGGTCGTGGCGCCGCCCGACGAAATCGCGGCCAGCGGCCCGAAACGGCCCGCTACCCACGGTGCGGCCAGCAGCGTGAAGAGTTCGCGCAGGACGTTGCAGAGCAGAGCGACCGTTCCCAGTTCGACGCTGCGCAGTTCGGAGATGAAGATGCTCGACAGCGAATAGTAGCCGAATCCCGCGCCGACGGCCATGGCGTCGGCCGGCGGTACGGTGTGCAGCAGCGGCGATGCGAGCGCCGCTCCGGCCAGCGTTCCGACGACGGTGCAGATGGGCAGCAGCGCCATGCGGCGGTCGAGCGAGCGGATACGCTCGACGAGCGTGGCGTCGTGTCCCAGCGACACGCCGACCGAGAACATCAGCCCGTAGAGCATGTAGGTGCTTACGGGCGAGGAGGCTGCGGTAGCCGGAATCCATCCCGCGATGCCGAAAATCGCTCCGGCTGCGAAGAAGGCGACGATCACCAGACTCCCTTTCAGTGCATTCCACATCGACAGCGGCTTTTCCGGATCGGATGCCGGACAAGCAGGCGCGGGCGTCGGCTCGCACGCCGTCGGTTCCGAAGATTGGGGAGAACACGGCGCGCGAAACAATGCCGGCTCCGAAGGTTCGGGCGAGCATGACACGCGACCCACCGCTGAATCCGAAGGTTCAGCAGAGCATGA
>OGPT01002351.1_pt1 | contig 15452 bp, 10 predicted proteins | sample 1552951 | NCBI WGS metagenome assembly OGPT01 (sample SAMEA2580224, study PRJEB22360) | human gut metagenome | biome: human gut; feature: human-associated habitat; material: faeces | place: Denmark | collected 2008/2010
ATGGTAGACGGAGCTTCCGGTATCGTAGACCGGCTGAAGCTGGAATATGGTGTCAGCCGTGTAACCGTTCGTCCGAATAAGATGAAATAGCAGCGTTCGTGTCTGGATTGCTTACATGGCAGATCCTGAAGGATTGCTGGAAAAGAAAATGACAGGAGGATGCAGGTATGGAGATCATTACTGCAAATTCAAATCCTAAGATAAAGAATATCAACAAGTTAAATAAAAATGCGGCATTCCGCAAAGAAGAACAGGTATTTATAGTAGAAGGAAGCCGTATGTTCCGGGAACTTCCGGTTGACCGGGTAAAGCAGGTGTTTGTATCGGAAACGGCATATAGAAAATATGAAGCGGAGCTTTCTGTAAAAGGGATCACAGAACAGGACGGACGACTGGTTGTTGTATCAGACAGTGTGTTTCAGTCGATGTCACAGACGAAAACCCCGCAGGGACTTCTTGCTGTCGTGGATAGATATCATTACACGATGGATGATTTGATTTCTGTGATGGCTAAACATGAGGGTGGAAACACTTTTTTGGTGCTGGAATCCATACAGGATCCCGGTAATCTGGGTACGATCGTGCGGACAGCAGAGGCTGCTGACGTTACAGGTATTATCATTGGAGGGGATTCCTGTGATATATACAATCCTAAGGTGGTACGATCTACAATGGGAACGATCTTCCGGGTGCCATTTGTCTATGTGGATGATCTCATGGGTACGGTTGACCGGTTAAAGGAACATGGAATTGTTGTCTATGGGGCGCATTTGGACGGACAGAATCTGTACGCGGGAAAACTTGAAAAGAACAATGCATTCCTGATCGGAAATGAAGGAAACGGTCTGACCTATGAACTTTCTGCAAAGGCTGACCGCCTGATCCGTATTCCGATGGCAGGTCAGGTGGAATCCTTAAATGCTGCAATTTCAGCGACACTTCTTGCATATGAAGCATACAGGCAGCGAAAATGATCGGATAATAGACAAAACAAGACAAAAAAAGGCAGCATATCTTCTGGTATATAAGAATATATTTTATGGTATACATTCGAAGGGATATACCAGAAGGGAGAAAAAGCATGGAAAAAACATTAAACAATAACCAGGTGATCGTAGCGGGGGAGATCGCGTCAGACTTTACGTTCAGTCATGAGATCTTCGGAGAGGGATTTTATATGGTGGATCTTGTTGTTGCCAGACTGAGTGATACCTATGACGTAATACCACTTATGGTATCTGACCGGTTATTTGATGTAGAAAATTCCCATATTGGGGAAAAGGTGGTTGCAAGAGGACAGTTCCGTTCTTATAACAAACATGAGGAGACGAGAAACCGTCTGATCTTATCGGTATTTGTCAGGGAGATATCGGTACTGGATGATGAGGAGGGCGAAGCGGAAAACAAACCAAATCAGATTTATCTGGATGGTTATATCTGCAAGGAGCCGGTGTACCGTATGACACCACTTGGAAGAGAGATTGCAGATATTCTGCTTGCAGTTAACCGGGCATATGGCAAGAGTGACTATATTCCATGTATCTGCTGGGGCAGAAATGCAAGATTTGCAGGGAAGCTGAAGGTAGGGGAGCATGTTGCGGTCTGGGGCAGGATCCAGAGCCGGGAATATCAGAAACGGATCGGGAATGACCAGATCATCAGCAAGACGGCTTATGAGGTATCTGTCAGCAAAATGGAATGTCTGGAGTAGCATGGCAAAGGGACGGTAAAGCAATGAACAGGCAGGGAAAAGAAGTTGTTACATATTGACAGAAACAGACAGGAATGATATAGTAATTTTATCTAATGGAAAAAAGAAAATTCAGTAGAGGCGCGGTATTTATCAGTAAATATATGGATATATATGGAGGTAGATGATATGTGTTGAAAGGGGATACCGCCGAAGGAAGCAGTTATCCATAGGGCTGTAACCTGGTTGTGCAGCGAATAACTGTATGACTGTCATCGTCACAGATGGAGGGCTACTTTTTCAGAAAGTATATTATTTCTAAAGGTCGGCGCTCGCGTGCCGGCCTTTTATACTGTATAGAAGAAGTAAAATTGATTCCACGAGGATTTACAGGTTTTAGATTTTAAGGAGGAAAAATTTATGTCAATTTTTGAAGGTTCAGGTGTAGCGTTAGTAACACCATTTAAGGAGAATGGCGAGGTTGATTTCGATAAGATGAAGGAACTTGTTGAATTCCATATTGCAAATGGTACAGATGCCATTATCGTATGTGGAACAACAGGTGAAGCATCTACATTATCACATGAAGAACATCTCGCATGTATAAAGGCATGTGTAGAATATGTAGATCACAGAATCCCTGTTATCGCAGGTGCAGGTTCTAATTGTACAGGAACAGCTATTTACCTTTCTACAGAGGCAGAGAGCTATGGCGTAGATGGATTACTGTTAGTAACACCATATTACAACAAGGCAACCCAGAATGGTCTGATCGCACACTTTACAGCTATTGCGAATTCTGTAAAGATTCCAATTATCTTATACAATGTACCATCCCGTACAGGATGTAACATTCAGCCGGAGACAGCAGTTACACTTGCAAAGACTGTACCAAATATCGTAGGTATCAAGGAAGCGTCCGGTAATATCGCACAGGTAGTTAAGCTTGCAAAACTGGCAGATGGCTGTATCGATATTTATTCCGGTAACGATGATCAGGTAGTACCACTCCTGTCATTAGGTGGAAAGGGTGTTATCTCTGTAACAGCAAATATTGCTCCAAGAGATGTACATGATATGGTTAAGAAATTCATGGACGGCGATGTAAAGGGAAGTCTTGATATCCAGTTAAAGACGATCGATTTGTGTGAGGCACTGTTCTGTGAAGTAAATCCAATTCCTGTTAAGAAAGCAGTTGAGCTTATGGGCTTATGCGGCGGAACAATGAGAATGCCATTAACAGAGATGGAGCCTGCACATGTAGAGAAGTTAAAGGCCGCAATGACAGCGTACGGCTTACTTTAGAATAAAAAGAAAATACAGATGATCCGGTAGAGGATTAGGCTGTATGATATAAACAAAGATGGACAGAAGGGATACAGGAATCTGTCTGTAGTATATAAAATCCCGCAGGTTCTGCGGGATTTTTGTTTAGTTTGCGGGTACTCAGCCAAAGCTCATGTCTGCATGAGAGATTTGGCGGCTGCTACGGCAGAATGAGAAAAACACAGGATAAATGGAGGAAAAGAAAATGGTTCGAATTATAATGCATGGATGTAATGGTAAGATGGGACAGGTGATCACAGGACTTGTAGCGGATGATCCGAATGCACAGATCGTTGCAGGCATTGATATCGCAGATAACAGAGATAACGGATATCCGGTATTTACAGATATTAAAAAGTGTGATGTGGCGGCAGATGTAATCGTTGACTTTGCAGCAGCAGTAGCAGTGGATGCACTTCTTGATTACAGCGTGGAAAAACAGATCCCGGTAGTTCTCTGTACAACCGGTTTAAGTGATGAACAGCTTGCAAAGGTAAAAGAATGCAGTGCAAAGGTTGCAATCTTAAAGTCAGCCAATATGTCACTTGGAATTAACACTTTGATGAAGCTGTTAAAGGATGCCGCAAATGTATTTGCACCGGCAGGCTATGATATCGAGATCGTTGAGAAGCATCATAACCAGAAGGTAGATGCACCATCCGGAACAGCGATAGCACTTGCGGATTCTATTAATGAAGCAAGAGGCGGAGAATATGAATATGTCTACGACAGAAGTCAGGTCAGAAAAAAGAGAGATAAGAAAGAGCTTGGTATCTCAGCCGTTCGTGGCGGAACGATTGTTGGAGAACATGAGGTCATCTTTGCGGGAATCGATGAAGTGATCGAGTTCAAGCATACAGCATATTCCAAGTCAGTATTTGCAAAGGGCGCAGTAGAAGCCGCAAAATTCCTGGCAGGAAAACCGGCAGGCATGTATGATATGGCAGATGTGATAGGATAGGAGAAACAATGAAACCAGAAAAGGTTGTATTATGTGCTAGTTCGAAGTACGAACAGAAATTTTATCTGAATGAGGAGTTTAAAGGACTTCCGGAAGAAATAAAAAAAGAATTAAAAATCATGTGTGTATTGTTTACAGAGGATGTAGGTGGTATACTGAGGCTTGAATTTGACCAGGAGGGAAGCCTGAATCTTGTAACAGAAGCATTTGATGAGGATTTGTTATATGATGAGATCGGATGTGAGTTGAAGATCAAGCAGTTACAGAAGGACAAGCAGCAGTTGTTTTCCAGTCTGGAATTGTTTTATAAGGTATTTTATCTGGAAGACTATTAGAGGTGAGAGATGCTATTTGCAATTGATGTAGGAAATACGAATATCACGATGGGATTATTTGACGGAGAAAAGTTAGAGAAGACATTCCGTATGACGACGGGAATATCGAGAACTTCAGATGAGTTTGGTGTATTTTTGGGAGAATTGCTTCGAATGAGAAATCTTCCGTTAGATGTAATTGATGAAGTTATTATTGCATCTGTAGTACCAAATGTGATGCATTCCCTGACAAATGGAATAAGAAAATATTTTAAGTTAGATCCTCTGATCGTGGAGCCTGGGGTAAAAACAGGTATTAATATTACGATTCCAAATCCAAGACAGCTTGGTGCAGACCGTATCGTAGATGCGGTAGCAGCGTACCATATGTATGGCGGACCTGTGCTGGTGATCGATTTTGGAACTGCAACCACATATGATCTGGTAAATGGAGATGGTTCATTTATAGCAGGTGTAACTTCACCGGGTATTCGTCTGGGTGCAAATGCATTATGGAGCGGAACAGCGAAGCTGCCGGAAATTGAGATCAAGGTGCCGGATACGGTACTGTGTAAGGATACGATCTCCAGTATGCAGGCAGGTGTATGTCTTGGCTATATCGGACAGACAGAATACATTGTAAAGCGTATGCGGAAGGAATCCGGCTTTGATAATATGAAGGTTGTTGCGACCGGTGGACTTGGTAAGATGATTTATGAGAATACCGACTGCATCGATACCTATGATCCGGATCTGACACTGTATGGTCTTCGAATTATTATGGATAAACAAAAACAGGCATAGGAGTATTTATGGATTTTACGAATAAACTTGTTTTAGCACCAATGGCTGGGGTATGTGACCAGCCATTTCGTTTGCTGGCGAAGGAACAGGGCTGCGATATTTTATACACGGAAATGATCAGTGCAAAGGGTTTGTACTATAATAATAAGAATACAGTTCCGCTTCTTGCGGTTTCCCCGGAAGAAGATCCGATCGGTGTGCAGTTATTTGGCTCAGACCCGGAGCTGCTTGCAGAGATGGCGAAGAAGATCGAAGACTGTGGATTTGCATTTGTCGATGTGAATATGGGATGTCCGGTTCCAAAGATTGTAAATAACGGCGAGGGGTCTGCACTGATGAAGGATCCGTTGCTAATAGGAAAGATCGTATCAGCAATGACAAAAGCGTGTAAGCTGCCGATTACGATCAAGATTCGAAGCGGATTTGACGGCGGGCATATTAATGCACCGGAAATCGCACATATAGCAGAGGAATGCGGTGCGGCTGCTGTGGCTGTTCATGGAAGAACCAGAGAACAGTATTATCATGGTCATGCAGACTGGGGCGTGATCGCAGACGTGAAAGCGGCTGTGAAGATTCCTGTGATCGGGAATGGCGATATCCTGACACCGGAGGATGTGATCCGGATGAAGGAACAGACAAATTGTGATGCCTTTATGATCGGAAGAGGTGCGCGCGGCAACCCATGGATCTTCCATGAATTAAAGACATACTTTGAGACCGGAGAGATTCCGGCAAGACCGGATAAGCAGCAGGTGAAGGAGACGATGCTCCGCCATGCCAGACTGATGATTGATTTTAAAGGGGAATTTACAGGAATCCATGAGATGCGGAAGCATGTGGCATGGTATTCGGCAGGTATGTATGATTCTTCCAGACTTCGGAATCTGATCAATCAGGTAGAGAGCTATGACGAGATGGTGGAATTGCTTGATGCATGGACCGATGGCTCCCTGTTTGAAGCAGGTGCAAAAGAGGATATGTAATAATTTTAGATGCATTTCTGATACAGTTTTGAAAATATTTTAAAATATATCCAGCGGATATTGCGAAAAACAGAGATGATTTCGAAATATTTACAGCTATATGCGTATATATTTCTGAATTGTTTCTGTTTTTTTTAAGAAAAATTGCAGTTTTGATACTAAAAATTAAGAAATTCCCTTCGTGGAAGTGTCCAATGTGCTAAGTTGTTGCATAATTGTTAAGATGTTAAAATGTATAATATGCACAAATGATTAATATGTAAATTGGTTATAAATACCACAAAATAATGATGATAGATTTTGTAGCCACGACATAATTAATAAAAATAGCTGGTTTGCTTGACCTTTTGATTGTCAGGCATTATAATAACGATACAAACAAGAGTTAATCTTTTTGTAACAATTTCGAAACCGAAAAGAAATTAAGGAGAGAATATTATGAAGAAATTTTCAAGCTCCAGCCAGATGTTTTCTGAGAATCTTAAGAAATATCTGAAAAGAGCAGGTATTGCTGTAGTATCCACTTCCCTTGGAGTTGCATCTGTGATCGCATTTGCATCCGATGAATCAAAACTCCATTCCGATGCAAAAATGATAGCTGTATCCCAGCTTGAATCTACAGCAATTGAAGATACTAAGGTTGAATATTCTAAGATTGAATACACAGATTTACAGAAGTCAATCAAGGACGCTGAGTTATCAGCTAAGATTGAGAAAACCGGAAAAGTAACAGAAGCAGTTGCATTGGCAAAGAAAGAAGAAGTACCGACAGAGGATGCCACAATAGCTACAGAAGCAGAGCTTGCTTTTGCTGAGAAGGAAGATACAACAAGTGCAAACCTCGTAGAGGATGTTACAGAAGAGACTGCTGAAGAACCAACAGAGGAAGCATCCTCCGCAGATATCACTGCAGAAGATATTACAACTGAGCTGGTAACAACAGAGGACACAGAAGTAACAACTACAGAAGAAACAGAATTAGCAAAGTCAAACGGTAAGAAATCAAAGAAGAATACAACAGAAGCTACAGATAAAAAGCAGCAGACAGGAATCGAAGCTACAGAAGCTACAGAGGAAGCAACAGCAGGTGCAATCCTTGTAGAAGATGACAGCTACCAGCCAGGAACTTATCTTGGTACATACACAACAACAGCTTACTGCGGATGTTCATACTGTTGTGGTAAGTCCGATGGAATTACAGCCAGCGGTACATATGCTACAGAAGGAAGAACAATTGCGGCACCAAGTAATTTTGCGTTTGGTACAGAACTTATCATTGATGGTCACACATATGTCGTAGAGGACAGAGGTGGTGCAATTCGTGGTAACAGAATCGATATTTTCTTCTCAAGCCATCAGGCAGCTTTAAACTACGGAAGAAGAACTGTTGACGTATATGTCAAATAATTCAGTATAGACAGAGTGGGACAGAACCCTTTGGGTTCTGTCCTTTCTCGTTGTGTGGCAACGATAAAGCCCATGTATGGTAACAGCTTTCTATGATCGGTTATGACCCATTTCGTTTCTATTCGATACACTCGCCTATTTGTCAGCAGTCGCCCTAACTCACCCTATGGGTTCGGACAAGGGCTTGGTGCTGACAGCTAGAGTGTATCTCATTACGAAACTACATGAATGTCATTCCCGATCATAGAAGACTGTTACTACACATGGGCTTTATCTGTTATACATATCATGCAGAAATTGTACTTGCATAAATTCCTATATGACGACCGATGTTCATCGAGCCGACAGATGAGATGTCATTGTTTATTATATGAGTAGTCCGGCAGTCAGGACCTTATGTCTGTTTATAGAATAAGATCAGATTAAAATGAACAAAATACCCAGTAATATTTGTAAGGATGGATAGTGGATTTTCATTGTGGGATCCGGTAGTTATTGGTATAATTAGTTTAACTGCGAATAAGAAGGATTGTTTCAGTGAGATCATGGCATGAGGGGATGGTATTGCTGGAACGGCTTTTGAGAAAAAGGAAGGAGAAGGTATGAGCAGACAAAGGGACAAATGGGTTACAAGGGTCATAGCATGGATGCTGTCATTTGCAATGGCAGTAAGCCTTGTAGTGATTCCTTCAGACAAGACAGAGGCAGCGGGGGAGACGATTGCGCTGTCTTACAGTACGGATCAGGTGACAGCAAGTGGAAATGTGGATAATCAGGTCAGCCTTGATCTTGGAAATGGCGGATACAGCGATCTGTCGGAGCTTAAGAGTGCTGGGCTTACCAAGCTTCGTGTCAGCTTCGAGGTATCATCAGTCAATGGAACGGGAAATATTGGCGGACAGGCATTTGTAAATGCGAAAGGAACATGGAAGGGTGAATGGATCAATGTGAATGCAGGCTCCGGCACTCAGACCGTAGAACTGGACCTGACACAATTCTATAGCAAATCCGGTCAGTTATATAATTTCGGTTTTCAGTTTGAAAATGTAACAAGTATTACATACAAGATTAAAGAGGCGGTTCTGGTAAACTCAGGCAGCAGTTCAGGTGGAGATTCCGGCAGCGGTTCCGATTCTTCTGATTTTGGAACAGAGAGAGAGTATTCATCAGGTGTGACAGCAACCGTGAAGAATCAGGGAACACCAAGCAATGACTGGTCAGGCTTTGAAATGGCGATCAGCAATAATACGGGAGCATCGATCTGTGACTGGATCGTAGTATTACAGGTACCATCCGGTACAGCTTCGGCATTTAAGTGTTGGAATGCAACCTTTGTGGCAGATGGTGATACGATCTATATGTATCCGATGCAGAGTGGGGGAAATGCAGTCCTTGCGGCAGGAACAATGCAGAATGATATACCAGGTGGTGGATTCGCAGCAAAATATGTAGATGCATCCAGTATTCAGGTAAAGGGAGTTTATTATAACAAAGGAACTTCATCTTCTGTAGATTATTCCCAGGGAGATACCAATGATAATACAGGCGGTTCCGGCGGTTCCGGTGGAACCTCATCCGGTGATACCACAACGAATAAAGATCTGGATGTAGAATTCAACTATGCAAAGGCATTGCAGGAAAGTCTGTATTTCTATGACGCAAATATGTGTGGTTATCTGGAAGACACCTGTGCACTTTCCTGGCGTGGAAACTGCCATACCTATGATAAAAATGTAACATATACAAAGAATGGAAAAACTTACAATGTAGATGCTTCCGGTGGTTTCCATGATGCAGGCGATCATGTGAAATTCGGACTTCCACAAGGATATGCAGCATCTATGCTTGGAATGAGCTATTATCAGTTCAAGGATGCATTTGACGAGCTTGGTCAGAAGGAACATCTGAAGAAGATCACGGATTATTTCTGCGATTACTTTAAGCGGTGTACAGTGTATGAGGGAGATCAGGTTATCGCATTCTGCTATCAGGTAGGTGACGGTAATACAGATCATGGTGTATGGACAGCACCGGAGGGACAGACGATCAGTCGTCCGGCATTCTTTGCAGATGCGAGCAATCCGGCTACAGATGAAGTGAGTGTTGCGATCGCAGCGCTGGCATTGAACTATATTAACTTTGGAAATAATGAGGATTTAAAGACAGCAAAGGATCTTTTTACATTTGTAGAGAAAAATAATAAAGCATGTGCAACCGAGGGCGCATCATCATTTTATGCGTCTACGTCATATGGTGATGACTATGCACTTGCAGCAAGTGCGCTTGCTGTTGCTACAGGCAATACCTCTTATAATTCAGTTTATAATACATACAAAGATAATTCCGGTAATGGTGTGAATCAGTACTGGGTGATCGACTGGGCAAATACCGGAGCACTGGCATGCATGCTGCAGAAGGATACTGCAAAGATTGCAAGTATTACAGATGTATGCAAAGGCAAGAGTGCCATCGATGGAGTATTTAACTGTGTTAGTGACTGGGGCTCCTGCAGATACAGTGCAGCAGAGCAGTTTACCGGTCTGGTATATGATAAGCTGACAGGAAAAACAACATATGCAGACTGGGCAACCAGTCAGATGAACTATATGTTAGGAGATAATCCGAATAAACGATGCTATATCGTAGGCTATAATGAGAACTCCAGTAAATATCCGCATCACAGAGCGGCATCCAGATCGACAGATTCGAAGATTATAAATAGTGATCATTATACGCTGCTTGGAGCATTGGTAGGAGGACCCGGGGCGGATGGAACCTATAAAGATGATCAGGGAGATTATTATTGCAATGAAGTAGCACTTGATTATAATGCCGGACTGGTTGGTGCGGCAGCAGGACTTTATCTGGTTCACAAGAATGATAAGACAGTAAAGTTATCTTATGCAAAGAAGAATGCAACGAATTATAGTACAAAGACAGCCTCTGCGGCAGAACTTGCTGCTGTAGGCGTGAAGACTTATTATGGAACAAATTCCGGTGATGATACAGAGGAAGAAGTAAAGGCAACAGCCATCAAACTGGATAGCCTGATCGTTGAATTAACAGAAGGACTTGATACTACGATCCGCGCAACGGTTACTCCAAAGACTGCAGAACAGAAGGTGACATGGAAATCTGAAAACAAAAAGGTAGCGACTGTTTCGGAAACAGGAAAGGTAACTGCGGTCGGAGCAGGTGAGACAACTGTGACAGCTACAACGACAGATGGAACAAATCTCACAGCAAGCTGCAGGGTGACAGTAAAGGCTGCACCAAAGGCAGAATTTGTTACAGATCAGACAGCTTTAACCTGTGCTCCTGTTATTTATGGATATGAAGCAGGATCGACAGCGTCACTGGTATTAGAGAATAAGGGAAATGATACAGGATCTGTAAAGATACAGTTAGAAAAAAACACAGACAGTCCATTTGAAATATCCGGTGATACATCCATAAAGGTTGCAGCGTCAGATAAGACAACTGTGGTTGTGGCATTAAAGACAGGTAAGGATACAGGCTCTTACAGTGATAATCTGCTGGTAGAGGCAGATAACGGACAGTCCTATCAGATTCCGGTATCTGCAACGGTTGAGAAATGTCCGGTAACGGGTATTACATTCCCGACAGCAGGAATGATCGTAACGGGTCAGACGCTTTCCGAGTCGAAGTTATCTGGTGGAGATGAGACCTATGGAACATTTGCATGGGCAGATGCAGCAGCGAAACCGGAACGAGGAACGTATCAGGGACAGGTGGTATTAACCCTTCGTTCCGATGCAAAGAAGAATTATGCATTTGATCAGATCACAGGGTATGATGCAGCAGGAACGATCACACAGAATGTGACGGTAACAGTCAGCAGAGCAGGACTTCCGGCTATCACATTCCCGGAGGCTTCCGAGCTGGTATATGGACAGAAGCTTTCTGATTCTACTCTTGCAGGCGGTTCAACCGAGTATGGAACATTTGCATGGAGCACCCCGGATGTAACAATGGGCGAACAGGAAGTAGCAAATGGTATCAATCAGTATGAGGTTGTATTTACATGGAGTGATACAAGCAAAAAACAGTATCAGATCGAGGACTCTGATGAAGATGCTGTTTATAAAAAGATGGTTTCTGTAAAAGTACGAAAGGCAGAACAGACAGCAGTTCCGGATGCTGTGACACTTCTTGCAAGAACAAAGGATACGATCCGGATCTCCGGTCAGGCGGGTGTCCGGTATTCAGTGGATGGAACAACGTGGAAGCAGGCAGCTTCCAATGGAGAGACAATTGAATTTGCCGGATTACGAAGCTTTACAAAGTATACAGTTTCAGGCAGATATGCAGAAACTGCAACTGCATATGCAGGAAAAACAGTGGAATTGCTTACGGTATATACACTTGTTCAGGATCCATATACGATCGATATAGCAAAGATTGCGGACAAAGAATATCAGGATGCATTACGGACAGATGATGGCAGAACAACAGTCAGCTATACGGAACCGGTTCTCACACTTACGGAAGATGGCAGGGACTATGTGATTACAGGAAAGAATAAGGAGCTTGTTATTAAGGCAGGTAGAGCAACAAAGATCACATTGGATCAGGCGGAGGTTGGAGCCGTTGCGATCATCGGAAATGTAGATGGTAAGACGGAGATCGTAAGAAAAGGAACGGTAACGATCGCAGGTAATGTCGAGACGGATGGCGGACTTGTGATCAGCGGAAATGGATCCCTTGTAGTATCCGGTAAGATATCTGCAGCAGGAGATATAACGATTAAAGGCGGAAAGGTATCGGTTGATGATGGTATCTCAGCAGGTGGTACAGTTCTGATCCGGGATGCAGAGCTTGCTGCAGGAACAGATGAGACAGGAACGGCGATCAAAGCAGATACTGTACGGATCGAGGATTCCAAGGTAACGGTCGGAGCAGATCAGGTTACGAAGAAACCACCGATCAAATCAGACAATATTATTCTGGTTGGAGACAATACAGTAGCATCCTATTCAGGTTCAAAGGATATCTTTTCATCGAAACCAAAGGATGAAAATGGAGATGAGATCCCGGATACGATCCTGATCGAGAAGATCACGTTAAACAAGACCAGCGTGGTATTAAATATTGGTGATACAGAACGGATCGCAGTAGCGGCCGTTATACCGGCAAATGCAACACGGAAGACATTTGACTGGAAGAGCAGCAACGAGAAAGTGGCAAGTGTATCGCAGACCGGTGAAGTGAAGGGCGTAAGTGCTGGAACTGCGGTTATTACGGTAACTGCGAAGGACGGAAGTGGTGTTACAGGCTCCTGCACCGTTACGGTAAAGAAAGAAACAGTAACACCGACACCAACACCGAATCCGGAAAAGCCGACAACCGAGAAACCGACGACCGAAAAGCCGACGACCGATGAACCAACAACAGAAGCACCAAAGAAGACGGTCAAACCGGCAAAGGTCAAGATCCAGGCAGCAACTAAAAAAATCGCTCCGGGAAAGAAGCTGACTTTGAAAGCAACCGTTACACCTAAGAAAGCGACAAATAAGAAGGTAAAATGGACGATCCGTAAATCGGATAAGAAATATGCATCTATTAACAGCAAGGGTGTGCTGACAGTGAAGAAAGCTGCTAAGGGAAAGACGATCAAGGTAACAGCAACAGCGGTTGGCAACAGCAAGGTGAAAGCAACCTATACGGTTAAGGTTATGAAAAAGGCAGTTAAGAAGGTTACGATCACATCGAAGAAAAAGGCAGTAAAGAAAGTAACGATCAAGAAGAAACAGTCTATAACCTTAAAAACAAAGCTGACTCCGACAAAGGGAATCAGTAAAGAAGTGACATGGACCTCCAGCAATCCGAAGGTTGCAAAGGTAACAGCTAAGGGTAAGGTAACCGGAAAGAAGAAGGGAACGGTTAAGATCACAGCAAAAGCAAAAGATGGAAGTGGTAAGAAAGCAACCATCACCATTAAGGTAAAATAATTTATTCCATTTGTAACAGATGGAAGAAGACAATACAGATGGCGGAAGATCGATCAATTCTACAAAATATAAAAAACAGATTTGAGAGATGCTTCCGCCATCTTGTGTTTTGAAAATGGGTATGCTATAATGTGGACGCTTGCAGGTTGATTTCAGTATATCTGGATGAAAGCATCAGAAAAGGAAAGCCTGCATAAGTCAAAAGAGTAAATAAAATAGAAGGAGAGTGCCATATGGAATTGATATACAGAAGTACAAGAAATGCAAATGAAACAGCAACCGCATCAGAAGCAATCTTAAAAGGTCTTGCAAATGAAGGAGGATTATTTGTTCCTGACAGTATTCCTGCTCTTGATGTCAGCCTTACAGATCTGGCGCAGATGAACTATCAGCAGGTTGCTTATGAAGTAATGAAGCTGATGTTTACGGATTTTACAGAAGAAGAGTTAAAGCATTGTATCAATTCAGCATATGACAAGAAATTTGATACACCGGAGATCGCACCACTCGTACATAAAGCAGGTGCATATTATCTGGAATTATTCCACGGTTCAACGATTGCATTTAAGGATATGGCATTATCCATTCTTCCTTATCTGCTTACAACATCCGCAAAGAAGAATCATGTAAAGAACGAGATCGTTATTCTGACAGCTACTTCCGGTGATACAGGAAAGGCAGCACTTGCAGGATTTGCAGATGTACCGGGAACAAAGATCATCGTATTCTATCCAAAGCATGGTGTAAGCCCGATCCAGGAGAAGCAGATGGTAACCCAGAAGGGTGAAAACACATTTGTCGTAGGAATTACAGGCAACTTCGATGACGCACAGACAGGTGTTAAGAAGATGTTCTCAGATGAGAAGCTTGCTTCATACATGGACGAGAAAGGATATCAGTTCTCATCCGCCAATTCAATCAATATCGGACGTCTGGTTCCGCAGATGGTTTATTATGTATATGCATATACAAGACTGGTTAAGGACGGTACGATCCAGGCTGGCGACAAGATCAATGTTGTTGTACCAACCGGTAACTTTGGAAATATCCTTGCAGCATATTATGCAAAAGAAATGGGACTTCCGATCGCGAAGTTCGTATGTGCATCAAATGACAATAAAGTATTATATGATTTCTTTACAACAGGTACTTATGACAGAAATCGTGAATTTATCTTAACAACATCACCATCTATGGATATCCTGATCTCAAGCAACTTAGAGAGACTGATCTACAAGATCGCAGGAAATGATGCAGAGAAGAATGCAGCACTGATGAAGCAGTTAAGCACAGAAGGTGTATATACGATCACAGATGAGATGAAAGCAAAGCTTGCTGAATTTGCGGGCGGTTATGCAACAGAAGCAGAAACCTCGGCAACGATCAAGAAAGTATATGAGTCGGATTCTTATATCATGGATACACATACAGCAGTAGCAGCAACCGTATATGACAAGTATGTAAAAGAAACAGGAGATAAGACTCCTACGGTTATCGCTTCTACAGCAAGCCCATACAAGTTTACAAGAAGTGTTATGGAATCTATCGATGAAGCTTATGCAGCAAAGAGTGACTTTGAATTAGTCGATGAGCTCTGCAAGTTATCCGGCGTAAAGGTTCCACAGGCGATCGAGGACATCCGTACAGCTCCTGTTCTTCATGACACAGTATGTGACAAAGAAGAAATGGAGAGCGTCGTAAAGAAGTTCTTAAACATCTAAAAACAGATGCCGGTCAGATATGACAGGCAATACAGAAACAGAATAAATGACAGTTCATTAATACCATCCTGTCACTAAACAAAACTAGGAAAAAACGCGCATGAAGGGTATTTTCCTATATGCGCGTTTTTTACATAGGAATGTTATATTGCACAGCTGTCAGCTTGTACGATGTAATCGCCCGACTTGTTTCGTTTCTATTCGAACCTGCACGCCTATTTGTCAGCAGTCGCCCAAACTCACCCTTACGGGTTCAAACATGGGCTTGGTG
>OGPT01002356.1_pt1 | contig 15417 bp, 15 predicted proteins | sample 1552951 | NCBI WGS metagenome assembly OGPT01 (sample SAMEA2580224, study PRJEB22360) | human gut metagenome | biome: human gut; feature: human-associated habitat; material: faeces | place: Denmark | collected 2008/2010
GTACGTTGGTGTAGACCTTTTCCATGTCGGGTTCGATACCCTTGATTTTGAACAGCTCAGTGACGGTCACGAACTTGTAACCCTGCTTCTGAAGCTCCGGGATTATGGTGTCCAGCGCTTCCACGGTCATGGAGTTGCCCTCTGCGTCGTGGAGCAGGATTATATCGCCGTCCTTAGCCTGCTTGAGGATCATTTTAGCGCGCATTTCAGCGGTTACTCTGTCCTCCCAGTCGTTCGCGCCGATTCCGGCGATGAACGGAACGTCGATATTGTCGAACACTATCTGATGTACCGAAATATACGGCGGGCGGAAGAACTTCGTGTGTTCGCCGGTTATCTCGTAAACTTTTTCATCGGTGTATTCGAACTCTGCCCTGATCTCCTCGGCGGAAAGCTCCGTCATGTTGCTGTGTGTGCGGCTGTGGTTGTTTATCTCGCAGCCGAGGTCGTAGGCGCGCTTTACCGCCTTGGCGCTCTCATCGTTGATGTTGTTTCCGATGAGGAAGAACGAGGCAACTATGTCGTACTTCTCCAGCTTGTCTATAACATCGTTCGTTGTGGTAACGTAAAGTCCATCGTCAAAGGTCAGCGCGATGTACTTTACGTCCTGGCTCATTTCTGTTTCCTCCGCTGTATCGTTTTTTGTGCTGTCTGATGTTCCGGCGGTGATTTCTTCGGTGAGCTTTTCCACTTCGGAAGTTATCTTCTCGATAGTGCTTGAAACGCTTGCAGAATCCGCCGTGCTTTCCGCGCCCTGCGTGGAGTCTCCGGAACTGCCGGACGGCGCTCCCGTGCATGCGGAGAGCATCGTCACAGCGGTAAAAGCTGCCAGAATTGTTTTGATTATCATGCTCGTTTTCATCTTACTTTACAACGACGTTTACAAGCTTGTTCGGAACTGCGATCTTCTTAACTACAGTCTTGCCGTCGGTCAGAGCCTTTATCTCAGGGAGATCGAACGCGAGGTTCTCAAGCTCCTCCTTAGCGCAGTCAACAGGCGCGTTGAAACGAGCCTTTACCTTGCCGTTGACCTGAACTACTATCTCAACGCTGTCCTCAACGCAGAGCTTCTCGTCGTACTCTACCCACTTCTGCTCGTTGAGCACGCCCTCGTAGCCCATTACCTGGTACAGCTCCTCGGTGATGTGCGGAGCGAACGGATTGAGCAGTATCAGCAGAGTTCTGTAGTCTGCGCGGGTCAGAGAGCCTGCGGCGTCTATTTCATTAAGCAGACCCATCATCGTAGCGATGGCGGTGTTGAACTTAAGTGTTTCGATGTCCTCGCTGACCTTCTTGATGGTCTTGTGCATGGAAGCGCGGAGCTTGTCGCTGTACTCGTCGCCGGGAACTACCTTCTCCTGCATAGCCCATACTCTGTCGAGGAAGCGCTTGCAGCCCTTGATGCCGTTCTCCTGCCACGGAGCAGCCTTTTCGAAGTCGCCTACGAACATCTCGTAAAGACGGAGGGTATCGGCGCCGTATTCCTTTACAACATCGTCAGGATTTACAACGTTGCCCTTGGACTTGGACATCTTTGTGAACTCGCCGGGACGCTCGGGGTCCTTGCCGAGTATCATTCCGTGGGAGGTGCGCTTCATGTACGGCTCCTTGCAGGGAACAACGCCCTGATCATACAGGAACTTGTGCCAGAAGCGGCTGTACAGCAGGTGGAGCGTGGTGTGCTCCATACCGCCGTTGTACCAGTCGACGGGCATCCAGTACTTGAGCGCTTCCTTGGAAGCAAGCTCCTTGTCGTTGTGCGGGTCGCAGTAGCGCAGGAAGTACCAGCTTGAGCCTGCCCACTGGGGCATGGTGTCGGTCTCGCGCTTTGCGGGACCTCCGCAGCACGGGCAGGTGGTGTTGATGAAGCTTTCAAGCGTGGACAGCGGGCTTTCGCCTGTGTCTGTGGGCATGTAGCTGTCTACGTCCGGGAGCTTCAGCGGAAGCTCGCTCTCAGGCAGAGCGACCCAGCCGCACTTCTCGCAGTTTACAACGGGGATAGGCTCGCCCCAGTATCTCTGACGGGAGAATACCCAGTCGCGCAGCTTGTAGTTGACCTTGGTCTCGCCCTTCTTCTGCTCCTCCAGCCACTTGATAATGGTCTTTTTGGCTTCCTCCACGGTCAGGCCATCCAGGAAACCGGAATTGACCATGATGCCGGTAGCGCAATCGGTAAAGGCTTCCTTTTCCACATCGCCGCCCTTTACCACCTCGATGATAGGCAGACCGAACTTTTTGGCGAACTCCCAGTCACGGGTATCGTGGCCGGGTACCGCCATGATGGCGCCGGTGCCGTAGCTCATCAGAACATAATCGGAAATAAAGATGGGGATCTCTTTGCCATTGACGGGATTGATAGCCGCCACGCCCTCCAGCCGCACGCCGGTCTTATCTTTGGCCATTTCGGTGCGCTCAAAATCGGACTTGCGGGCGGAGACCTCCTGATACTCCCTGACAGCATCCATATTGGTGATGCGGTCCGCCCACTTTTCGATGTAAGGGTGCTCCGGCGACATAACCATGTAGGTAGCACCAAAGAGGGTATCGGGACGGGTGGTATAGATGAGCAGCTTATCGCCGCCGGTGGTATCAAATTCAACCTCGGCGCCGGTGGAGCGGCCGATCCAGTTGATCTGGGAGGTCTTAACACGCTCCAGATAGTTGACATCGGAGAGGTCATCAATGAGGCGCTGGGCGTAGGCGGTAATCTTCAGCATCCACTGGCTCTTTACCTTGTGGATGACCTCGCTGCCGCAGCGCTCGCACACGCCGTTGACCACCTCCTCATTGGCCAGCACGCACTTGCAGCTGGTGCACCAGTTGACGGACATCTCCTTTTTGTAGGCCAGGCCTTTTTTGAAAAGCTGGAGGAAGATCCACTGGGTCCACTTGTAGTAGCCGGAATCGGTGGTATTGATCTCCCGGTCCCAATCGAAGGAGAGGCCGAGGCTCTTGAGCTGGGCCTTAAAGTGTGCCACATTCTGCGCGGTGACGATCTCCGGGTGGATGTGGTTTTTGATGGCGAAATTTTCGGTGGGCAGGCCAAAGGCATCCCAGCCCATGGGGTACAGCACATTATAGCCCTGCATCCGGCGCTTTCTGGCTACGATATCCAGCGCGGTGTAGGAACGCGGATGGCCGACATGCAGTCCCTGACCGGAAGGATACGGGAACTCCACCAGCGCATAGTATTTGGGCTTGGTGTAGTCATTTTCGGCATGGAATACATGGGCTTCTTCCCACTTTTTTTGCCACTTCGGTTCAATTTCCTTAAATTCGTGTTTCAACGGTCTGTCCTCCCAACCTCATTCGGCGCTTAGGGCGCTTGATCAAATTTATTTTTTCTCGCCTTCCAGCTCCAGCGGCAGGCGGGGGGCATCGGCCCATACACGGTCGATGCTGTAAAAATTGCGGGTCTCGGCATAGAAAATATGCACGATGACATCGCGGTAGTCCATTAGGATCCACTGGGCGGAGCTGCGGCCCTCGATGCGCTTGGGCTCGATGCCCTGGCGACCCAGGTATTCATCCAGGTCCTCGCACAGCGATTTGACCAGTGTGGTATTGCTGGCAGTGGCCACCACAAAGTAATCCCCGATGGTGGTCAGCTCGCCGATCTGGATGACCTCCAGGTCGGTCGCCTTTTTGCTATCCAGAAATTTGGCGATAGAAAGAGCAAGTTCTTTGGAATTCATTCTTTTTCCTCCTTGCAGAGTTTTACATATTCATTGTAGGCCTGCCAGCTTTCCCGGCAGAGGGGGCTTTTCCGGCGGCACAGCTTGCCGATGGTATAGCACAGCGCGTACAGCATCGCCCCATCCAGGGAGCGATCGGCCCAGCGGCGCATCTCGGCTACATCAGGGTAGTGCCGCCCCTCCTCGGTCAGGTCCGCCAGGTACACGATCTTTTCCAGGCGGCTCATACCGGCCCGGCCGGTGGTGTGGTAGCGCACCGCGTTTTCGATATCTTTATCACGGACACCGTAGCGCCCCAGAATTTCCGCTGCCGCGAAGCCGTGAATGAGCTGCGGCTGCTCCCGGAAATCGATTTCGGTCATTATAGCACTTCGCCTCATGATTTGCAATGCTTCTGGGAGCGGCATTTCCTTACAGCAGTCATGCAGTATCCCCGCTATCGCCGCCTTTTCGGGGTCTTCTCCCCAGCGGCGGGCCAGGCGTTCTGCTTCCTTTTCCACCCCAAGGGAATGGCGGTAGCGTTCCTCGCTCATCAGCGGGCGGATGGCTTCCCTCATTTCTTGCCGGGTCATTGGTCCTCCCCCTTATACAGGCCGTGGGCGGCAATGTATTCCGCCACCGCAGGCGAAAGATCCCCGCAGGGCACCCCGGCGCGCAGCATCTGCCTTATTTCGGTGGAGGACACCACCCGCACAGGATTATCCAAGAAGATGCTGAGCACCCCTTCCCGCGCCAGCAGGCGGGCCTGCTGATAGAGGGCTTCCTTATCGTCCTCTTCCCGGCTGGCCACCGCCAGCGTGCACATTCTGCCCAGCGCCTGCCATTCCCGCCATGCGGTAAAGGTCAGGTAGTTATCTGTACCCATGATGAGGTAAAAATCGTCCTCGGAGTAGCATTCCCGCATATGCCGCATGGTCTCGATGGTATAGCTGACGCCGCCGCGGGTCAGTTCATAGTCATCCGCCAGGATATTCGGCAACCCCTGCAGGGCCAGCCGGCACATTGCCAGCCGGTCCTCCCCTGCGGCCAGATCAGGCGAAGCCTTATGCGGCGGGATAAAGGCGGGGATAACATGCAGGCAATCCAGCCGCAGCTGCTTTACCGCCTGACGGCATACCCCTACATGGCCCAGGTGGATGGGATTGAAGGTGCCGCCGTAAAAACCGATTCTTGCCACTTTTCTCCCCTCCGTTACCGCAGGTCAATGATGGTCTTTTCGGGGTTTTTGCGGTACAGGGTCACCTTGCGGCCCACCACCTGCACCACCTCGGCGCCGGTGGCCTCCGCCAGGGTCGCCGCCATCTCCCTGGGGGTCTCCGGGGCGGTCTCCAGCACCGTCAGCTTGATAAGCTCCCGGGCAGTCAGGGCGTCATCCACCTGCTTTTGCAGCGCCTCGCCCATGCCGTTTTTGCCCACCTGCAGAATTGCCTCTACCGTATTGGCATAGGAGCGCAGCTTGGCTCTCGTTTTGGAATCCATCATATCATTCTCCTTCTTTTCTGTCTTTCAGCTTCTCATACAGTGCCGCCAGCGCCCGTCCCCGGTGGCTGATGGCATCCTTGGCGGGGCCGTCCAGCTCTGCAAAGCTGCGCTCCCCCACCATGAACAGCGGGTCATACCCAAAGCCGTTCTGTCCGTGCAGCCGGCGGGCAATGGTCCCTTCGCAGGCGCCCTCGCACCGCACAATGTCAACCTCCCCGAATACCGCGCAGATGGCGCAGACAAACCGTGCCGCGCGCCTTTCATCCGGGATTTTTTCCATCTCCCGCAGCAGTTTGGCGTTATTGGCGGCGGAATCGTGCCCTTCCCCGGCGTAGCGGGCGGAGTACACCCCCGGCGCACCGTTCAGGGCATCCACACACAGGCCGGAATCATCCGCCACGGTGGGCAGGCCGGTGGCCCGGTAAATGCCCATCGCTTTCAGGTATGCATTCTCGGCAAAGGTCTTCCCTGTTTCCTCGATATCTAGGTCCGGCGGGCATACGGCATCCTGCGGGATGACCTGCCAGCCCAACGGGGCCAGGATGCGCTGGAATTCCTCCACCTTGTGCTCGTTTTTGGTCGCTAATATCAGCTTCATGCTTCTTCCTCATCCAGTAGCAGCGCACGGGCGAACTCGGCGGCGCAGAAGGGGGTCAGATCCCCGATGCTCTCGCCGGTGCCCACAAACTTGATGGGCAGCCCCAGCTGATCCCGGATAGCGATGGCCACACCGCCCTTGGCAGTGCCGTCCAGTTTAGTCAAGATGATGCCGGTGACGCCGCAGGCCGCGGCAAATTCCCGCGCCTGGTTCAGCCCATTCTGCCCGGTGGTGGCATCCAGCACCAGCAGTGTTTCACGACTGCAGCCGGGGGCTTCCCGCTCCAGCACACGGTCTATTTTGGCCAGCTCCTCCATCAGGTTTTTCTTGGTGTGCAGGCGGCCCGCCGTATCACAGATGAGCACATCCACATTTCTGGCCTTGGCGGCGGTGATGCTATCATACACCACCGCGGCGGGGTCGGCGCCCTCGGCGTGCTTTATCATCTGGCAGCCTACCCGTTCCGCCCAGACGCCCAGCTGCTCACCGGCCGCCGCCCGGAAGGTATCCGCCGCACCCAGCAGCACCTTTTTGCCCTGGCCCTGCAGCCAATAGGCCAGCTTGCCGATGGAGGTGGTCTTGCCCACCCCGTTGACGCCGACCACCAGCACCACGCTGGGCTTGGTCTCCGTCACCAGCGGCTCATCCGGCTCCATCAGCTCGGTCACGATCTCGCAGAGATTCTCCCGCAGCTCGGTGGAATCAATGTTCCGGCGCTTGATGCGCTCGCCCAGCCGGGAGCAGATCTTGCCCGCTGTGGTCACACCCACATCGGCCAGGATGAGGATCTCCTCCAGCTCCTCCAGGGTATCAAAGGTGATCTTCCCGGAGAAACTATCCAGCTCCAGGCTCAGGCTCTGCTTGGTCTTTTTTACGCTTTTGCGGAAAATATCAAAAAATCCCATTGGTTCTCCTTAGTTCAGGCTCTTGCCAAATTTCTTTTCCATCTCGGCCACATCCAGCCGCAGCAGCTTACTGATGCCCTCCTCCTCCATGGTGACGCCGTACAGCACATCGCCCTGTTCCATGGTGCCGCGGCGGTGGGTGATGGAAATAAACTGGGTATGATCGGTCATGCGGTGCAGGTAGGCGGCAAACTTGCCGACATTCACATCGTCCAGTGCCGCCTCTATCTCATCGATGAGAACGAACGGCGCGGGATTGACCCGCAGGATGGCAAAGTAGATGCAGATGGCCACAAAGGCCTGCTCGCCGCCGGAAAGGGCGGAAAGATTCTTGATGATCTTGCCGGGCGGCTGCACGATGATCTCGATGCCCGTTTCTAGGGGATCGGTGGCATCGGTCAGGCGCAGCTCGGCATGTCCGCCGCCAAAGAGCTCCCGGAAGATCTCGCCAAAGTAGCGGTTGATGCCCGCAAAACGCTCGGTAAAGATCGCGCTCATCTGGGCCGAAAGCTCGGTGATGAGCCGTGTCAGCTCCTTCTTGGCATTTTCGGCGTCGTCTATCTGCTCCTTCATAAAGCGGTACCGGCCGCTCACTTCCTCGTATTCCTCAATGGCTGCCACATTCACGGCACCCAGCGCCCGTATCTTGCCGCGCAGCTCGGAAAGGCGCTTCTGCGCCGCCCCCACATCCTCCAGCGGGATGGCCTGTTCGGCCGCTTCGCTGCGGGTCAGCTCATATTCCTCCCACATCTTGGCGCTGATGCTGTTCTGCTGCTCCTGCATACCTTCGCTCTTTTCCTGCAGGCGCAGCAGCTCGCTGGCGGCCGCCTCCCGGCGGGAGATGACATCGCTGTTTTCCTTGGAGAGGATATTGCGGCGCATTTCCAGCTGGTCACGCTGTGCATCGGCGTCCTTGATATCCCGGCGCAGCTCCTCGATCTCGCTGCTGCCGCTTTGCGCCCCGGCGGTGATCTGCTCGATCTCCTCCCGGATGACCTCATTATCCTTTTTCAGCTGCTCCTGTCGTTCCCGCAAGGCGGCCAGGGCGGCCTCACTGCCGCTTTGCTGGCCCTCCATCTGCTCAATGGCCATCTGGACGGCTTCGCAGTCCTTCTGCCGGGCGATGTCCTCCATCTGCAGGGCAGTCACCTTTTCGGCAGCTTCGGTGATGGCCGCAGTCAACATTTCGTGGGCAGCCATACCCTCGGCCGAAAGCCTGGTCAGCCGCTCCACCTCTTCGGTCAGTTTCTTCACCAGCTCGCCGCCGGAGATCTTCTGCTGGCGCAGCTGCTCCATACGGGCGGTCAGGTCATCGTATTCCCGCAGCGCCTGCTCGTTCAGGCGCTCGGCTTCCTCCACATTGGCGGCCAGGCGATCCACCAGCGTCTGGGCGGAAATGAGATCCTCCCGCGCGGTCTTTTCCTCGGCCTCTATGCCGTCCACCGTCGCCTGAATGGTATCGGTCTCCCGGCGCAGCTCAGTCAGCTGGGCCTCCAGCTCCTCCGCCTGCTTTGCGTATTTCTTCGCCTCTGCGGTCAGGGCGTCTATCTCTCCCCGGCGGGAAAGAATGGACGCGTTCTTATTGACGGAACCGCCGGTAAGGCTGCCGCCGGCATTCACCACCTGGCCATCCAGCGTCACCACCCGGTAGCGGTAGCTGTACGCCTTGGCGATGGCGGTCGCGGCGTCAATGTCCTCCGCCACAATGGTGCGTCCCAGCAGGGAATCCATCACCACACGGTAGCGGTCATCGCACTGCACCAGCTCGCTGGCCAGGCCCACATAGCCGCCCCGGGCAGTTAGGTCGCTTTCCCTTACCGGGTTCGCTTTGAGATTGGTCAGCGGCAGGAAAGTCGCCCGTCCGGCGCCCCGCTCCTTCAGCAGCGCGATGGCCCGCTTGGCCGCGCCCTCATCCTGCGCCACGATATTCTGGATCGCCGCGCCCAGCGCGATCTCCACCGCGGTGGAATAGCGGTTTTCGGTCTTGATCAGGCTGGATACCGGACCCACGATGCCCCGCAGGGCACCCGCGCCGGCCTGCTTCATCACAAACTTAACGCTGTTATTAAAGCTCTCGTAGTTCTTTTCCAGGTCGGAGAGCACCTGCGCACGCTGCAGTTTCTCACCGGCCAGCTTTTCGCTGTTGCGCTGGCGGCTCTCCGCCTCGGCCTGCTTATCACTGCGGCTTTTCAGCTTATACAGGTAGCCGTTCTTGCTGTTCTGCAGGCTTTGCAGCCGTTCCTGCAGCTCTTCGGCAAAGGCCTTATGTCCGGCCAGTTCTTCCCGCAGGCGGCTCAGATTTTCATCCTTGTCCTTGGCCTGTCCGCGCAGCGCTTCCAGGCGGGTCACCGTTTCCTCGGCCAGCGTTCCTGCCGTCTCGGCCGAAAGCTCCGCCCGGTGGATCTGCCCCTGCAGCTCCTCCTTTTGCAGCGCCAGCGCGCTCTGCTCCGCCGCCAGGCGGTGCTCCTCCTGCCGCTGAGCCTCCAGCGCCTTTTGCCCCCCCTCCAGGGCTTCGCGGGTCTTTTGGGCCTCGTCCAGGCGGTTTTGGTAATCCTCCCGCAGGGCAGTCAGCTTTTCCTCCAGCTCCCCGGCGGAAAGCTCGCTGCGCTCCAGCTCCTTTTCCAGCTCGGCGATGGTATCGTTATTATGATCAATGGTATTCTGCTTGACCGCCCCCTATTCTCAATCGAGGGTGCTTCCGGCAAGACTGTCCCGAAGCAGAGCGCACCGCAAGCCCCCTCCGTTGGACGCATGGTTGACCGTGAAGCAAAACGCGCCGAGGGAAAAGGCATCGGCTATGACCGCTGGGCGTCAATGCACAACCTCAAGGCATGGTCGAAAACCTTCATGTATTTGCAGGAGCATGACCTTCTATCCCCGGATAAGCTGAGCGCCGCCGTGGACGCTGCCGGTACGGAAGCGAGGGACGCCCGCAGCCGCTACGATGCTGCCGCTGCCAAGGTGACGGATAAAAAGGCAATGCTGGAAGCGATGGACAATTACCGCAACACCTATCCCGTCATCAAGGAGTATCGTGCGATCCGCAAAGAGAAGGACAGGCAGAAGTTCTATACCGCCTACGAAGCGGATTTTATCATCAACGACGCTGCCAAGCGTCAGCTTGATAAGCTGGGCGCACCCAAGCAGCTTCCGAAGCGCAAGGATGTTGTTGCGGAAATTCAGTCCCTCGTGTCCCAGAAAAACGAGTGCTACAACGATTACCGAGAGAAAAGCGACCGGCTGCATGAGCTGATGACCATGCAGCGCAACTATCAGATGTCGATGCCGCAGCCGAAGCGAGGACACAGCCATGAGCAGGAGCGGTAAAAAGCAAAATGCCGCACAGGTTTCCCCATGCGGCACAATGCTCATTTCCCGAACAGATCGCTATGCGTTCCGGTTCTGGAAAGCGTCAGCACCAGAACATCGCCCTCAATGCGGTAGATCAGAAGCCAGTCGGGCTGAATGTGGCACTCCCGGTGTCCACGCCAGTTGCCGGTCAGGTCATGGTCTCTGTTCTCAGGCGGCAGCGCGTTTCCCATTGCAAGTGTTTCAATCACGGTTTCAAGAAGCTCAATTTGCAGTCCGCGCTTGATTGCCAGCTTGTAATCCTTTTTGAACGCCGTGGTCGGCTTGACAGTCAGCTTTGTTTTTCTCACTTTTTCAGATCGGCAAAAAGCTCGTCAAGGTCGTTATAGCCTTTTACAGACGGGTCTTTCGCAATCCTTTCCGCTTCCAGCATGGCGGCAATCGTCTCCTTGTTGGGCTGATTGATGGAGATTTCAAACGGAATCCCGCCCTCCCGGATCGATTGACGCACGAAAATATTGAAAGCCGTTGTGAGATTCATGCCAAGCTCCGAAAACAAAGCGTCAGCCTGTGCTTTCAGGTCGCTGTCCATTCGGATGCTGATGTTTGTTGTAGTTCCAGCCATGAAATCATCCCCTTTCTACTGGCACTATCATTATACGCTATCTGCACGAGAAATACAATACAGCGCACGAAAAAGATACAATTTGTTTTCAAATCCAGAAATGGAGTAAATGCCCCCTCCCGAAAGCGCACAGAACGCGCCGAAGGGACTCACCCATACCGCAATACCGCCCGTTCCTTAAATGGGGCACACAGGGCGAAAATAGCCCGAAAATGATACCGAGATTTACAGTTTGACCGTCTGCCGGAGCGTGACGCTCTGGCGACAGACAGGAGCGTGAAAATGCCGAGAATGAACAAGCAGCGGCGGCTGGAATGGTCGTTCTTCCTCGACCACCGAAACCGCATTTCCTACAATCCCCTTTGCCGTGGCTGCATCCACGGCTGTAAGCAGAGCTTCCGGGCAATCGTTGTTCTTTGCCCGCATTACTGGTCAAAACGCTGGAAACCGCCCGACTGAGGGCGGTCACGGTTCGTGATACCCCTAATTCCCGCGAAGGAGGTGACATTCCATCACCGAGTACATGAGAGCGGATACCCGGCTGCCGCCGTATCTGCCATATCCCCGCTTCCTGCTGCAAGCAGACCTGACCCAGACGGCGAAGCTGCTGTACACGCTGCTGCTTGACCGGGCGACGCTCTCACAGTCAAACGGCTGGCTGGACGAGAGCGGCAGGATTTACCTTGTGTTCCCCATAGAGAAAATCGCCGCCGCGCTGGACAGAAGCCCCATGACCGTGAAAAACGCCCTTTCCGAGCTGGAGGACGCGGGGCTGATTGAGCGGCGCAGGAGCGGCTTTTCCAAGCCGAACCGCATCTATGTGAAGATGCCGCCAGACGGACAGAAAACTTTCCAAGTGACAGACAGAAATCCATCCTCCATTGAGAAAGAAAACTGTCCGACTGATGGACAGAAAATTGTCCCTATGATGGAAAGAAAACTGTCCCCTAATAACCTGAGTAGTAGCAACCTGAATCAGAACCACCTGAGTAGAGAGAGTGAAGCGCCCACCACATACGGGCGGTATGAGAATGTTTTCCTGACAGAGAGTGAATATGCCGAGCTGCTGCGGGATTTTCCCGACAGGCTGGACAGGCTCATTTCCGAGTTGTCCTCCTACATGGAATCCACGGGCAGAAGCTATCAGAATCACGCCGCCACCATCAGACGGTGGGCAGAAAACGATAAAACAAAGGGTGTCCCAAAACAGGGCATCCCTGATTACACCTGTAAGGAGGGAGAAAGCCTATGAACGATTTTACCAATATTGTTTCCAAAGTGATGGAAGTTAGACCCGACGAGGGCGATTACACCGGCGAGGACGGCTTGCTGTACTGCGGCAAGTGCCATACGCCGAAGGAAGCCTATTTTGAAGATGGTCATGCCGCCCTGTTCGGACGTGACCGGCATCCCACGAACTGCGCCTGTCAGCAAAAACGCATGGATGAAAAGCGGCTGGCAGACCAGCAGCGCAAGCATGAGGACACCGTAAAGGAGCTGAAAAAGGACTGCTTTGACACGCCGAAGCTGCGGGACTGGTGCTTTGCACAGGACAACGGCGCAAATCCGCAGATGAAGCACGCGAGATTTTACGCCGACAATTTTGATACGATGCTCTCTGAGAATATCGGCTATCTGCTCTGGGGCAGCGTCGGGACGGGCAAGAGCTTTTTCGCCGCCTGTATCGCCAACACCCTGATGGAGAAAGAAATCCCCGTCCGCATGACGAATTTTGCCGCCGTTCTCAATGACCTGTCCGGCAGCTATGAGGGCAGAAATGCGTACATTGCCCGTCTGTGCCGCTATCCGTTGCTGATTCTGGATGATTTTGGCATGGAGCGCGGCACGGAATACGCTTTGGAACAGGTCTACAACGTGATAGACAGCCGCTACCGCAGCGGCAAGCCCCTGATCGTCACCACCAATCTGAGCCTTGACGAATTGCAGCATCCGCAGGACACACCACACGCCCGCATTTATGACCGGCTGCTGGAAATGTGCGCCCCGATCCTGTTCACCGGGACGAACTTCCGCAGGCAGACCGCACAAAACAAGCTGGATAAGCTGAAAACGAGGATGAAGGAGAAGGAGTGCCTATGAACAATACCGCCACCGCGACCGCAAAAGAAACCGTGCGCCGTCCCGCGCCCGCCGCTCCTTCCTCTGCCGGAAGGATGACCCGCAGGGTGGGCAACACCACCTACCGCGTGACGCTGCATTTCAAAGAAAACGGCAAGGAGGATATGAACGACAAAATCAAGCGGCTGATCAAAATGGGCTGCGAAGGTTGAGAAAGTGAGGAATTACGATGAAAACCCGGAAAAGTTACCATTGTCCGCTTTACTGCGGCTTAGAAATAGGCTATACTGTAATTGCCACAAATGAGCTGGCTGTCTGAAAGAGGTATCGTTATGAACAACAGACAGTCACAAGAAAAAATCACCGCCATCTATTGCCGCCTGAGCCGCGACGATGATCTTGCCGGGGACAGTAATTCCATCATCCATCAGAAGGATATGCTCACGCGCTATGCCCATGAACGGAATTTTCCGAATGTATCGGTCTATTCTGACGACGGTTGGAGCGGCACGAATTTTGAGCGTCCGGACTGGAAACGCCTGATTGCCGACATTGAAGCCGGTAAGGTGGGCATTGTCCTTGTAAAAGACCTCAGCCGGGTAGGTCGTGATTACCTCCGTGTGGGCTTCTATACGGAGGTCACCTTCCCGCAGAACGGCGTTCGCTTTATTGCCGTCAACAACGGCGTGGACAGCGCCAATCAGTCCGAGAATGATTTCGCTCCTTTTTTGAACATCATGAACGATTTTTACGCTCGTGATACCTCCAAGAAGGTCAGCGCCGTCTATCGGGCGAAGGGCAACAAAGGCGAACACACCGGCAACCACCCTATTTACGGGTATCTGAAAGACCCGGAGAACAAGCAGCGCTGGATCATCGACGAGGAAGCCGCCGCGGTTGTGCGCCGCATCTTCTGCATGGTCATTGACGGCAAGGGCGTGTATCAGATCGCGGATATTCTGTCCGAGGAAAAGGTACTTTGCCCGTCTGCCTACCTTGCCGCAAAGGGTGTAGGAAACCGCAGAAACAACAAGTTTGAAGATCCCTACCGCTGGTGGGGTACGACGGTGAGCTACATTCTCGCCCGCGTGGAGTACATGGGGCATACCGTCAATTTCAAGACCTTCAAGACCTGCTACCGGGACAAACACCGCAAGCAGGCTCCCAAAGAGGACTGGAAAATCTTTGAGAATACCCACGAAGCCATCATTGACAAGACTACATGGGAAACCGCGCAGAAGCTCCGCAGGACGATCCGGCGCGGCGACCGCAATAGAGAACCGAATCCGCTGACCGGGCTGCTCTACTGCGGCGAGTGCGGCGCAAAAATGTATAACGAGCGCAGCGATGGGGATGCATACCACAAGACCCCGAAGGACGATTATGTTTGCGCTTCCTACCGCAAGAAAACGACCTCCTGCACCATTCACTTTATCCGTACCGAGATTGTCCGCGACCTGATTCTGGACGCGCTGCGGAATGTAGCAACCTACGCCAGAGCCAACAAGGAGGATTTCGAGCAGCTTGTGATGCAGACCACCTCCGACGCGAGAAAGCGCAGCCTGCAAAGCGGCAGAACGGAGCTTGACCGCATCATGCGCCGTACAAACGAGCTGGACACGCTGCTGCAAAAGCTCTATGAGGACTACGCTCTCGGACGCTTGCCGGAGAAGCGGCACGCAAAGCTTTCCGCGCAGTATGAAGCGGAACAGGCGCAGCTTGAACAACGCAGTGCCGAGCTGATGGAGCAGATGAACGCAGAACAGGAAGAAAGCGTCAATGTTGACCGCTTCATGGAGCTGGTAGACCGCTATACGGACTTTACAGAGCTGACCACACCCATGCTCAATGAGTTCATCGACAAGGTGATCGTCTATGAGCGCAAGAAGATCAACCGCTATCAGTACGACCAGCAGATCGAGATTTACTTCAATTTCATCGGCAAGGTAACGCTGCCGGAGGAAGAAACGGAAGCCGCGCCGGAAGCCCCGAAAACGCTTCACGTTGCCAGCAATTCCAGCTTTGCACCCATCGGGGACTATCTCTCCGCGCAGACCGTTGAGACGATTGCGCTGCCGTTCTCCAAGGTGGAGGAACTGACCGGGAAGCCGCTTTGCAAGTCGGCGTACAAGTACGCTTCCTACTGGTACCCGGCGCAGGACAGACCACTTTCCAATACCATTTACAACGCAGGATATGATGTTGACCGCGTGGATTTAGCCGCCGAGATCGTGTATCTGACAAAAGCCGCATAATTGAACGAACACCCCGCACTGTGCGTTTTCTGGACGCATGGTGCGGGGTATTTTGCGTTTTCAGAAAGAGGGTTGCAAACTGGAAGTAGTCTTACTTTGCTTTGAACTCTATCCATTCGTTGTCTATAAGGACAACTACCCTACCTTTTGATTTGTATGTTACCCCTGTTTTGTGCAAAGTTGGCTAACTCGATTTTTGTAGACCTTACCAGTTATAAGAACCTGATGATCTCGAAAAACAAAATCTTGAGTGTAATGAATGAGCCGGAGGAAACTGGTAGCATGGAGCCGCTTCACACAGCTACCCATGAAATCACCTTTGACAATGTAGATTTTTCGTATGTGCCCGGTGAGCCGGTACTGAAACACGCTACTTTTACGGTGCCGGATCAAAAGCTCACGGCCATTGTCGGGGACTCTGGCTCCGGCAAATCTACTATTTTGAACCTGATTGCAAAATATTATGAAG
>OGPT01002358.1_pt1 | contig 15403 bp, 18 predicted proteins | sample 1552951 | NCBI WGS metagenome assembly OGPT01 (sample SAMEA2580224, study PRJEB22360) | human gut metagenome | biome: human gut; feature: human-associated habitat; material: faeces | place: Denmark | collected 2008/2010
TACAAGATGATAGTGCATCAAAAATACTGAATGTGCATTATTGTCTAATTCCATCGCATATCATCTTTCTTTATCGACTGACTTTGTTATATCATGAATTTTAGTATTCTCCAAGCTTAAGTAAACGCAATTCATCCCCCACCTTAGAGGTGAGGGATTTCTTACTATAAAAGGTTAAACGTTCATTGGTTTCAACTTTCTTAAATAAATCCTCAACTTCATCTTTATTATCGCCATAAATAGTTTTATCTCTTCTTGAAATTTCTTCATATTCTTCATCAGTTAAAAGTTCTTGTCTATTTTCTATTATTGCTAAATAAAATTTGTTTAATTTCTTTGATAAAAGAATTTGGTCTAATTCTTCTTGTGAATACTTTTTAGTCATATTTATACATCCTTTCTTACTTTCTTTAATTGATGTCCTTTTTCGCTTTCGATTTCTTTTTTAGGACTATAATTAATCACAAATCTAGTAGCTGTTTCATCTCTATATAAAGCAGGAGTAAATCTATCTTCAGTAGTATCTATTTCATATTTAACATTATTTTTTTCAAACTCTTCTAATAATTTTGCTAAACTTAAATATAAATAACCATAGTTATCAATTGTTTCTGATTGAGCGAAACCAACAAGGAAATCTCTTTCTTCAGTACTCTTTACATATCTATATACTGCAACAATTCTTTCTTTATTTTTCATTATAAAATCAATTGGACTACCCATATCATCTGGTAAATCATCAAAATCTCCACAAAATACTAAATTAAAGTTTAAATAATTGCTTGCTTCTTCATTACTGTAGTTAGCATTTGAAATTAAATTAACAATTTCTTTTTCAGCAATTTTTTTGGTATTTTCATCCATATTTTCATATAATTTCAACTCTTCATAACTTTCAACTAATGTTGCTCCACCTTTAATAATTTTAGGTGATATAAATAAATAATTCTTTTCTTTACTTTCTTCTATAAATTTTGCTTTTTCTTCTAAAGTCATACAAACCTCCTTAATTGATATTTTACCATAAAATGAATATTTGTTGTTGAATTCAATTAAATTTATGCTATATTATTAGTAGTGAGTGATATTTATCATATCACTAGAGAAAGAGTTGTAGATATCTACGACACCCACTCCATTTAAAATAACAACTGATTCAGTAATGAATTGGTTTTTTTGTGTTTACCTCCCGTAGTAGCTTGGAAGTTCACTGATAAGAAGTTATATAATAACGACGTTAGTATAAATTTATCTAGAACTATTTTCTATATTATCTAATATATTTTTATTTTTAATTTCCATAACATCATCACTAGAAATAAATAGAAAATCATTAACTGTACCATAAATAATACCATCTACTTTAATAGCTGAATTTTTACCTTGTAAAACAAATCTATTGATAGCTCTTCTTAAAACATATGGATTATTAATTTGTTCATTAATATAATCTATTTTATCTTGATTTTGTTCTTTATACTCATGTCCACTTATTCTGTTAATTCCCCTACCGTTTTGCGTTCCATCGGCATAATGATAACGTAAATATTCTATAACAGCTTCTCTAGATACATTTGAATCAATTAGAAAATGAATAAAGCTAGAGATTCCTTCGGCATGAACTGGATTATTAATACCTTTTTTGATACTAATTCTCTTAATAATACCATTTACAATTATCTCAATATCAAACTTTTTCTTTTCATAATTCTTTCTACAGTAAACCACATTGTCATTATCAAGATTTCCATAAAGATTAAGAAGTAAATCCTGAAAATTAGGTAATAAAGAAGAAAATTTCTTTCTATTTAAGCTCCTAACAAATTCGTTTTCATTTTGATATCCATCAATTTCATAATTCATAATTACATTCCTCCCATAATTATGATAAACAGTAAATTAAATTTTTTCCTGAAAAGACCATATAAAATTCTAATTACTTACAATACCCATCTATAATTCCAATGTTATATAATTAATTTTTTATAATCTTATAATTCGTATTTTAAATTATTAATTTTCTTCAAACAAAACAAAAAAGACAATGATTTATCTAAACCAATGCTTTTAATCATCTTTTAAGTTTATTTTACTTGTTTATCAATTCTGGTTTCAATACGCTTTACTAATTTTATACTTGATTCGACTTTGTCAGTTGAACTTTCAATAAACTCAGATAATTTTTTAACATCACTATTAGATGAAATACAATATCTTCCTGCGTGAATAACCTTACTAATTGTTATCAATACTTCATTTTGATTTTGTTCATTTGTAATTGTTTCTTTTATAGTTTCTCCAACAATTTTAATTATCTTTTTAGGCTCTTCAGCTAATTTTACGCCATCTTCAAAGCTACTTACTTTGCCTAAAGGATATAACTTGTTAACTCTTTGTTCTAAATTTAACGATACTGGCATTTTTACTTTTCCACATAGACTAAATCCATAATCATCTTCTAGAGAAATACCAAACTCTGCTAAAATAGACATCATTGTTTGAACTTTTATATTAATGCCTTTACTACTAAAATCAGGGTTTTCATTATAAAATAATTTATATATTTCTATTAAGGCTTTATCATCTGTATCTAAAACAATAGGCTTAGCATTTTTTAAATAATAAATTTGTTTCATAATCTCAGTAATTTCTTTTGAAACTAATTCAATACCTAAATAATCTGCTACATCAGTCTCATGATTGTTATAATGTAATTTTATACCATTAGTTGGTTCATATTTAATTTTATATCTATCATAATATTCACTATTTTCTTCTCTTTGGCTTTTTTCATATAAGAATAAATTAGAATTATCATATTTAACAAGTTCTGAACCTTTTTCATCTTGATAAAAAATAACTAATAATTTTTCCTCACAATTTGTTAATATTGTTCTAACAATACTAACATTTTCTATCATATAATTATGTCTATGATTACTTATAAAGTCTTCTAATAAAGCATCAATCTTATCTAAGTCAGCGTTAACACTTGGTATACCATTGTATCTTACTTCTATACTACCTTTTGCAAAATTTAATGTTTTACTAATAATTATTGGTTCCATTAAAATCCCTCCTAGATTGCTATATATAATAACATAAATTAGTTAAAATTACAAATTCCATCAGCAAAAAAAAGAATAATAGCGACAAAAACTTTTTGAATGAAATTATAAAAATAATTAGGAAATATTTTTCTTAACTAGAAAGAGTGCTTTCTGAGTTAACAGATTAAAGGTACAAAAGCTATGTCACTTATAATATGAAAACAATTATTCTTACAAAATTAATCGCTTTAATTTGAGGAATAACAACTATGACAGGTATTAACAATAAATTTAATACAGAAGAAACTATTAAAAGTTTATCTATCATTTTGAATCTATGTTAAGTTTTTAGACCTTTTGGTGTTTTTAGTCATTGAGAATAAGTTAATTTACAAAAGAGCACTTGTAAAAGCTTAAAAATCCAAGTGTTCGAATTTTTGTACCTATATATATCTATACTAACACCAGTTTACTTAGTCTATGTTAAACTTGTATTATATTTAAATGTTCTACACCTTATTTCTTTTAATTCCTTGTGGAAAACTACAAACTTTAGATTGTATCATTTTCAGAAACATTATCTCTTATTTCTTGAACTGTATATGGTATAGCTACGAAATGCTTTCGATTTATTTTTTTATAATACAGCTGGTAAATTTACCGATTTAATATTTAAGCTTTCGCTAGAACTTTTACTAATAGCAAAAAATTCTTTGATTAAAGAAATAGATTGTAGGTAGGTCCCCTCACAGGAGTTCCTAGAACTATATTATCCACCATATTTATCAATTATAATTATGATAATAAACTCTAATAATAAGTACTCTTAAAACTTTAATAATTTATATCATAAAAGCCAAGAGAAGTCATTTTTTGTTTCACCTTATATTCTAATTTGCTACCTTCATACTTTCTTCCAAATTTAATTAATAACTTTTCATAAGTTCTCTTTGCAATTTCACTATCATCACTAAAGTCAGCCTCGTTTAAAGCCTTATTAATCAATTCCTTAGAGAATCCTTCACTAACTAAATCACTTTCAAGCCTCATCTTTAATACCTTATTACTCTTATCATGATTAGACCTTATCTTTTTATTTATTCTCTTAACTAACTTTTCTAATTCTATATCTTTAGAATAAGACTCTAAAGCCTTATCACAATCTTGTTCATCAACACCCTTTTGTAATAACTGCCTCTTAATCTTACATTTTCCCCAAGAGGTTGTTAATACTTTATTATTTACATAACTAGAAGCATAATTACTATCATTTAAGTAGCCTTGACTTTCTAACTTTTTCGTAACAAATTCTATTTCATTATCAGTATATCCCTTACTTAATAAATATCTTGCTAGACTATCTCTTGTTTCAGCTTTTTTATTTAATCTTTCTAATCCTTTATAATAGCATTCATACTTTTTATTTTCTTCTAATAAACTAGGTAATAGTTTATCTTCTATCTTCTTAGATAACAATAATTCATACTTTAAAATAATTTCTTCATAAAAAGAATAAACTTTTCCATTATCCATCACTAATTCATATAAACCTTTTTGTTTCATCTTAAACATCTTTATCGTCATTTTAACACCTCAATATTATTATACTTAAAAGGAAAGCTTTTTTAATCGCTTTCCACTACTGTTAATTTTCCCTCTAGAACTTCCTCTAAAGCTCTACCGATATTTTTACTGCATTTATATTCATTTTCGCGTAGTTGATAATGTTCATTTCTTGTCATTTCTTTACTACGTCTTGCTGCGATATGAACAAGTTCATACTTAGAACTTACAATATTTAAAAGTTTATCAATAGAAGGATAAATCATATAGTATCACACTCCTTAGTATTATAATAATATGAATAAAAATAAATTACAAGCAAGATGACACTTTTAGACAAAAAGAAAGAGTAGTAATTTACTACTCCATACAAAGTTCTTTGATATATCTTTTAATTTCTCTATCTGTTAAGACAGCACCTTTAGAAACTATATTTCCATCAATAATAAGTGCTGGTATAACATCTATTTTATATCTATCTTTAAGATTCTTTTCTATCTTTTCTATATTTAGTTTCAAATTCATCTCTCTTTCGACTTTAGATAAATTCTTTAGTAATTTCATTCCATTACTACAATCTGTTCCAACTACTTTTATATCAACGATAGGCCTCACTTCCTTTCCATAACTACACTATACTAGATAATTATGTATAAATTATGGGATAAAAGTGAAAACTTATTTCACAATTAAATCTTGATAGTCTTTTTTGTCTAATATCCACTTATTAACGTAAGAGCATTCAATTATTACTTTATAATTATTTTCTCTAAAGTAGTTAAATACTTCTTCTAACATCTTACTAGCTATACCTTTACCTCTTTCTTCTGGCTTTACTATAGTACTAGTTAATCTAATTAGATTATTATCTTTAGTAAAGAATACATTACCAACTACTCTTTCATCTATAAAATAGTCTATTTTATTATCACTTATCTTAATCACTTATTAACATCCTTTATCTAAATAACAAGTATTACTTTTATCACTTACTTGTTTTAATACTTTTTTAATCTTATTATAAGTTTCTTTTTCCATTTCTTTAGTAAGTTTCATATAACCATCAGTTTGTTTATCACTAATACCTGTTGTTAATTCTTTAGCTTTACCATCTATAACACTAACAATACTTGGAGCATAGATTCTTTTCTCTCCTACTTTTATTTCATTATTATCACTATCTGTTAGCGTATAGTCTTCTAAAACTGGTTCTAACTTTTCTAATAACTTACTATAATCTTTACTACCTTTTTTAACTAGTTTTGGTTTATTATCATCATCTAGTTCAAAAGTATCTCTAATATCTTTTACATCTATATAATATACTTCTTGATTTAATTCTTTAGAAATAGAGGCAAGAGTTGGTACTACACTACAACACCAAGGACATGTATCAAAGCCAAAGTATAAAACAAAAGATTTCTTTTTATCAATTAAATCTAATACTTCTTCAGTAGTTTTATAAACCATTTTATTTTTACTATCAATGGTTATCTCACGGTATTTCTTACCTTGGTCATTCTTCTTACCATTTAACTTTTCATACTCTTCTTTAAACTTTATATCATCAGTTTGACTATTATTACTAATTACTTTTTGTATATTAAGAACTAATACTATAGCTGCTAGTACAGTTACTATTATCATAAATAATTTATTATCTTTCACTTCTCATCTCTCCAACTACATTAATTTTATCATGCAAAAAGAAATAAGTCATTATTTTTTTATATCTAGTATTTTTCCTTCTACCTTTTCTTTTAATACATAATAGGTAAACTCTTCATTTATCTTTTTTCCTAATAAAGACTTTCCTAATGGACTATTTACTGTTATATGTAATATTTCATTATCTAAATCACTTTTAGTATTACCACTAATCTTATACCAATCTCTTTCTATTTCATTATCACTAAATGTTAATTCAACTAAGACTATATCTTCTATCCCTATTTTATCACTATCATATTTTTCAATAATTTCTATTTTATTAAGACCTTTTAGTTTATTTTCATATTCTAAGAATAACTGATATTCATATCTTCTAGCTTCTTCATAAGCGAAATTATCATGCCATCCATCACCATAAGCATCATCTGAAACATATTCTGTTATATCAATATTATTTTTTTCTATCTTCTTTTTAATATTTTCCAGTTCTTCAAGATACTTCTGGTATCCTTCTTTACTTAAATATATCTTATCCATAACTCCCCCTATAAATAATATAAATGTAGTTCATGTTGACATCTAGTACAAGCGATATAGTATAGATACTTATCTACTTCCTTAAAGGGATTATCTAAACTATTGTAGACAATAACACTATCAAACTCTAATCCTTTAGCTAAATAACTAGGTGCAATAACAAAATCTTTTCTAAAGTTTTTACTATCTATAGTAAGTAGTGATAAATCATAAATTGATTCTAATTTCTTATAAAGATTTTCTGCCATTAACCCATCTTTTGTAATGATAGCAAGTGACTTATATTTACTTCTTAGTTTAAGTATAAGGTCTAGTAAATCATCTTTTTGATGTTTAGTAACTGGAATACTATTATCTTTTCTAATAGCACAAACATGAGATAAGCCTAGGATCTTATTAGTATATTCAATAATTTCTTTACTTGATCTATAAGTCTTTAAAAGTTCTAGATAAATACTTGAATCAAAGATATCTTTTAACTCTTCTAAAGATTTATAGTTTATATAAGGATTCATATTCTGATTAATATCTCCTAAGATAGTAAATGATGCCTTCTTAAATATCTTCTTCATCATTTGATATTGTAAATAATTATAGTCTTGGGCTTCATCTACTACTACTTGTTTAATATCTCCTTCATAAGGGAAACCTTCTAGTGTTCCTTTTAAGTAAGCGAATAGTAAAGCATCTTCATAAGAAAGTTCTTTAGTCTTCAATATTTCTTTTTCTTCCTCTTCTAATAGTTGATACTTACTATATTTACTTTTATAAAAGTTAACATATAATGATTTATAATCTTTCTTAAAGTTTGCGTTATCTATAATCTTTTTTTCAATAGTAGCTCTTTTCTTACCTTCACTACCATAGTAGTTTAGTGACAATTTCTTAGCTATTTCTCTTATTCTTTCGAAGAAAGGGAAACGACTATATTTATCATGTAAGAGATAGTTTATTTCTTCTTTGCTAACAGTATTAACTTTATCAAGTTCTAAATCTTTTATAACTTTAGCATCTAATATATAGTCATTTATATAATTATCTAAATCTATTACTATTTCTCGTGATTGTTTATATGTTATAAGATCTTTTCTTTTGTTACTACCTTCATAAAACTTTGCTATAAAGTTAGTAAATGGCTCTACACTTTTATATTCTTTTATAAAGTAAGATAGATAATCACTAAAGGTTGTTTCTTTAGTATTTTCTTCTCCTAACTCTGGTAAAACATTAGATATATAAGATGAAAATACTTCATTTGGTGAGAATATTAAGATGTCTTTTGATGATAAATTATCTATTCTATATAAGAGAAATGCTATACGATGAAGAGCTACTGATGTTTTTCCAGACCCTGCTATTCCTTGTACTATTAGATTCTTATCTTCTAGATTTCTTATTACTAAGTTCTGTTCTTTTTGGATAGTATTAACAACATTTTTCATCTTATCACTACTATTATTAGCTAGTACTTCTTGTAATACTTCATCATCAATATTTAATGAATTATCAAAGACTGCTAATAATTTATTATCTTTTATTTGGTACTGTCTTTTAGAGTACAAGGTACCTGATATTATTCCTTCTGGTGCTAAGTACTTACAAGGCCCTGTCTCATAGTCATAGAATACACTACAGATAGGACTTCGCCAGTCATATAGAATATTGTTATAATTATCATCTTTTAGATAAGTAAGAGACATATAAATATTATAGTTTTTACCATCCTCATCTTGATATTTAAAGGATGCAAAATAAGGCTTGGAAGCAATTAAACATATTCTTTTAAAATACATTCTCTTAGCTAGTATTCTTCTAGCTTCCATTTCATTATTTGATAAAACCTGATTAAATTCAGCTCTATCAAAGGAGCTTTTATCTTGCCAAGCTAGTTTTTGAAACTCTCTAAACTCTTCTAAGTCTCCTACTACTTCCTTAGCAAGATTATCTCTTACTAGTTTTACCTCTTTACTGATAATTTTTAATTTTCTTTGTTCTTTTTGAAATTCATCTTTTGTTATCATTTATTATTACACCTCCCTTTAATAAACGCCAAAAAGCTGCATATCAATTATGCAGTTCCTTTGGTAATTTCTTGCAAGTTGTAAGCAAACGTCACATCAAATATAACATATAAATATTATAAAGGAAAGAGTTTTTATCTTTAAATTCAAGTTAATAAAGCATTATTAAATTTCTTTCCATATATTTATTATATTTCTCATGTACCTTTTCTAAAGTAAAATATTGTAGTTATTACCGCCACTGGCAGGTGTCAAAAATTCCTTGACAACTAAATTTATAGGAAATCTTTCTTTAAATATTTTATTTAAATAATAGTTAATATTTTGGTTAGAGTTAATTGACGCATTTTAGTTATTAATATAGAATAATAAGTAAATTTGGAGGCAGTAAGTATATGAAAAAAATTATTAAAAGATTACTATTATTCACTAGTGCTGCAACTATTACTACATCATCTATTTCATATAAATTATCACACGATACGCAAACTGGTTTTATAAAAGATCTTACTGATTTCTTTAGTGATAATGATGACTTTTCTATTGTAGCTCATAGAGGTTTTTCTTCTCTTGCTATTGAAAATACCAAAGATGCTTTAGAACTTGCTAATAATACTTCTTATATTGATATGATTGAATTTGATATTAGATTAACTAATAATGATAAACTAGTCTTATCACATAATAATACCGTTAATACTTTAAAAGGAAAGACTATTAAAATATCAGATAGTCTAAGTAGTAAATTATTAAGAGAAGAATTAATTTATAAGAAACCTTGGACTAAATCATATATTAATACTCTTAGTGAAATAGATGGATTAGTTATTAGGAAAAGATTTGAAAATCTAAATAATAAAGCTTATAAGTTAATCACTCTTAGTGATGCTATTAATATGTGTGAAAATAAAAAAATATTACTTGATTTAAAATTTAATAATGATACAAGAAAGTTTATAACTGTTTTAGAAGAAGAACTTAAAGATAAAGATATTGATAATATGACTTTTCAAAGTTCTAATTTACTTGCCCTACTTTGTCTAGAAAAAGAAAAGAAAGATTATAATTATCAAGCTATTATTAATTCTAAAGATAAGCTTAACTATATTAGTCTATTTGATAATATCGCTTTAAAAGAACAATTAGTAACCTATAAAGTAATTGATGAATTAGAAAAAGATAATAAAAATGTATCTATTTGGACTATTAATTCCGTTAAAGAACTAGATAGTGTTTTAAATAAAGTAGATGATTATTATAAAGATATAACATATATCACTTGATTATCCTGATATAATTAATTATGAACCACAAAAGAAAACCTTAACTAAAACTAATTAAGGTTTTTTATATTTTGATGAACTTTTTTAATTTTCTTAGTAGACTTAATATGCTCCCCAATTACTTCTGATACTTCTAAGATAGTAATAAAAGCTCTATCATCCATCTCTTCTACTATTTTCTTAAGTTCAAATATTTCAATTCTAGTTAAGACACAGTATAGTACTTCTTTATCACCACTAATTAAACCTTGTCCTTTAATAAATGTTACTGTTCTACCTAATCTTTTATATATTTCTTCAGCAAGAGCAGTTCCATTACTAGTAACAATTAAAGCAGCTTTCGCTTGTTCTAATCCTTCTGATACAAAGTCTATTACTTTAAAAGTTATAAAGTAAGTAAGTAGTGAATATAAGGCTCTATCAAGGCCAAAAATAAACCCTGCTACTGTATAAATAATAAGGTTAAAACATAATACTACTTGTCCTACTGATAAAGATGTTTTCTTACTAATTACAATAGCTACTGATTCTGTTCCATCAACACATCCACCAAAGTGAATAATTAGACCAACTCCTACTCCTAGTAAAACTCCACCGAAGACAGTGGCTAGTAATATTTGTTCTGTTAATGGTTCTACATTATGAAATAGATTTAAACATAAAGAGAATAGTCCCATCGTATAAATTGTTCTTACTAAGAATCCTTTACCTAAGTTTCTAAACCCTACATAAACAAATGGTATATTAATTAATAAGACTAAAATACTTAGTGGTATATTAGTTAATTTTGATACAATTATTGATATACCAGTAACTCCTCCATCTAAGATAGTATTTGGTATTAAGAATGACTCTAGGGCATATGCTGCTATTACTGTACCTACTGTCAACATAATAAAAGAAATAATAAATTGTAAATACTTATTTTTTGTTTTATTCATTAACTCATCCTCCTCATTGTAATTATATCAAACTATAGTTTATTTTTATATAATATTTACTAAATAATTTATCTTATGTTATCATATAAATGGTGAAAATAAAAATGGAAATATTAATTAGAGATTATAAAATAGAAGATAAAGAAAGTTTAGAACAGTTACTTAATGAACATTATAAAAATGTTAATATTGATAAATTAGAAAATAATGATAAATCATTTAGTATTGTAGCAGTTAATGATAAAGAAGTAGTAGGTCATTTGCATATAGATATAATTAATGATTACTTTAGAAATATTAAGTTTGGTTATATAACTTATGTCTGTGTCAAAAAAGAATATCAAAATAGAAGAATTGGTACTTATCTTTTAGAAAAAGCTGATACTATTGCAGAAGATAATAAATTATCTTATTATGAATTAACATCTAGATTAGAAAGAAGAGCAGCTCATCATTTATACTTAAAAAATGGGTTTGTAATTAGAGAGTCTACTATCTTTAAAAAGAATTATAGGTGGTAATATGGATCAAGAAAAAATTGGAAAACTTATTAAAAAGGTTAGACAAGATAATAATCTTACCCAACAAGAACTAGCTAAGAAATATGGTATTACCTATCAAGCAGTTAGCAAATGGGAAAATGGTAAAGCTATCCCTGATATAGCCCTATTAAAAGAAATATGTCATGATTTTAATCTAGATATAAATGACTTATTAGATGGGAATTATAAAAAGAAAAGTATTAATAAAAAGTATATATTAATTACTACTGTTATTATCATCTTAATTACTATATCTGTTATAACTTTCTATAATACTAAAAAAGAATACTTTCACTTTAAAACTTTATCCTCTAGTTGTAGTGCTTTTACTATTAAAGGAACAATCGCTTATAATAATAATCAATCATCTATTTATATATCAAATATAGATTATTGTGGTGGAGATGATAATACTATCTATAAAGAAATAGAATGTATTCTATATGAAAAAGATAAAAATAACATTTCAAAAGAAATAAATAAGAAAAATAATAAAAAATCCTATTGTGTGGATATTAATGTTATTTTTTCTTGTCATTAATATTTTGAATATTGAAATGCAGGTTCATGATTATAAGAAAGACATAAAACTTACGCATCAGTATATTCTAAACGACAAAATTGATAAAGAATATCTGAATTCTGTTGTTTCAATATATGATGATTTTAATATGCAGATTGTAAAAAATACTAAAATGGATTTGTATGATTACAATCCAAGTGGAAAGTATAAACTGTTTATAGACAACTGTTATAAAAAATTAGAAAAAAGAGTAGAAGAAATAAAAAATGATGGGGAATTATTAGTTATTAATTCAAGACATAAAGCTTTAGTTCATAAAGCTATTATGTCATTAGAGAAGGCAGAAGAAACATTAACAATGGGAATGCCAGTGGATGTTGTTGCAATTTATATAAAAGAAATTTTAGAGAAACTTGGAAAAATAACTGGTGAAACAGTAACTGATGATATAATTAGTGAAATTTTTTCAAAGTTTTGTTTAGGAAAATAGGAGGAAACTATGAGTTTTATTGCTGGAAAATATGATGTAGCAGTAATTGGGGCTGGACATGCTGGTTGTGAAGCTGCTCTTGCTGCTGCTAGATTAGGAATGAGGACGTTAATTTTTTCAATTACATTAGAGTGTGTTGCTAATATGCCTTGTAATCCTCATATAGGAGGATCTTCAAAAGGTCATTTAGTTAGAGAAATAGATGCTCTTGGTGGAGAAATGGGAAAAAATATTGATAAAACAATGATACAGGTTAAGATGTTAAATACTTCTAAAGGACCTGCAGTACATTCTTTGAGAGCTCAAGCTGATAGAAAAAGATATCAAATGGAGATGAAGCATACTTTAGAAAAACAAGAGAATCTTTTTTTGAAACAAGGAGAGATAGTTAATATACAAGTAGAAGATGGAAAAATTAAAGCTGTAGAAACAGATATGGGAGCTATTTATGAAGTGGATAGTGTGATTTTAGCTACAGGTACGTATTTGAAAGGAAAGATTTTTATTGGGGAGTATTCTTGTGAGAGTGGACCTGATGGTGTGTTTCCTGCAAATAAATTATCAAAATGTTTGCGTGAATTAGGTATTAATATAGTTAGATTTAAGACAGGTACACCTGCGAGAATTAATAGAAAGAGTATTGATTTTTCAAAGATGGAATTGCAAGAGGGAGATCCAAACGTTCCAGCGTTTTCTTTTGAAGACAAATTAGGAAATTTTGATCAACAACCTTGTTATTTAACATATACTAATGAGAAAACGCATGAAATTATTAGAAAAAATTTACATAGATCACCTTTATATGCAGGAAAAATAGAGGGGACAGGTCCTCGTTATTGTCCATCTATCGAAGATAAGGTGGTTAGATTTGCTGATAAAGAAAGACATCAGATTTTTGTTGAACCTTTAGGAATGGATACTGAGGAAATGTATATCCAAGGAATGAGTTCATCTTTACCAGAAGATGTTCAAATTGAAATGTATAGGACTTTACCTGGACTAGAACATTGTGAATTTACAAGACCAGCTTATGCTATTGAGTATGATTGTATCGAACCTTCTCAATTAAAAAGCTCTTTGGAATTAAAAAGTATTAGTGGAATGTTTTTTGCTGGTCAGATAAATGGTACTTCTGGATATGAGGAAGCTGCTGCACAAGGAATTATTGCTGGAATTAATGCTGCCCAAAAATTAAAGGGAAAAGATCCAGTTATTTTAGATAGATCAGATGCTTATATTGGTGTTTTGATAGATGATATTGTTACGAAGAGCACGAATGAACCATATAGAATGATGACATCAAGAGCTGAATATAGATTATTATTAAGACAAGATAATGCAGATATGAGATTGACAGAGATTGGACATGAAGTTGGACTTATATCAGAAGAGCGATATAATAAGTTTCTAGAAAAGAAAAGGAAAATAATGGAAGAAAAAGAAAGACTAGAAACTACTATTATAAAACCTTCAGATGATGTTAATAAATTCTTGGAAAACCATGGTACTGCTAGACTTAACGGTGGTGCAAAGCTATCTGAATTATTAAAAAGAACTGAATTGACATATGCTGTATTAGCTGAAATTGATAAGGATAGACCTGAATTGCCGGACGATGTAAAAGAGGAAGTAGAAATTGTTGTAAAGTATGAAGGATATATAAAAATGCAGGAAGCTCAAGTTGAAAGTTTTAAAAAATTGGAAAAGAAATTAATTCCTGATGATGTTAATTATGATGATGTAAGGGGAATTAGAATAGAAGCAAGACAAAAGCTTAGTAAGATTCGACCATATTCAATTGGTCAAGCTTCTAGAATTTCAGGTGTTTCACCTGCAGATATTTCTGTTTTACTTGTTTATTTGGAACAAAGAAAACATGCTAATAAAAATTAATAAGAGAGGAAAAATAATTTGGAAGAGAAAGAAATATTACAATTCTTTAAAGAGAAGTTAAGTGAAAATAATATTGAAGTATCAAATGAAAAATTAGAAAAATTTATTTTATATATGAAAAATTTACAAGAGTGGAATGCTAAGATTAATTTGACCGCAATCAAGGATGAAAAGGATATTATAATTAAACATTTTATTGATTCGATTTTTATTAGTAAGTATTTTGGTGGAAAGAGAGTTATTGATATAGGTGCTGGGGCAGGTTTTCCAGGAATTCCTTTAAAGATATTTGATGATGACTTGAATATTACTTTGTTGGATGCTGTTAATAAAAAAGTTTTATTTATGAATGATTCTATTACTAAGCTTGATTTGAAGAATATAATTGCTTTGCATGGTAGAGCTGAAGATTATGCTCATAATAAAGAATATAGAGAATGTTTTGATGTCGCTACATCAAGAGCTGTCGCCAATATGAGTACTCTAGTTGAATATATGTTGCCTTTTGTTAAGGTGGGCGGAAGTTGCTTATGTATGAAAGGACCTAATTCGGAAGAAGAAATTAATGAAGCTAAGATTGCTATTAGTCGATTAGGTGGTCGTATTGATGAAGCGATTAATTACAGTTTAGAGGATAATGAGAGGTGTTTGGTTGTTATTAAAAAAATAAAAAAGACCGAACAAATATACCCTAGAAATCAAGGTAAACCTTTGAAAAATCCGATTAGATAATTTGAAAAGTTACATGTTCCACAGATAACTTGTTTATAAGCTGCGGAACATTTTTTTATTTATTCTTTAAAAAGTGTATAACTTATTTTAATTTCATTTTTTGTTGTGTAAAATTTTATAAAAATTTATAAAATACATTGACATGAGAATTCAATTT
>OGPT01002364.1_pt1 | contig 15374 bp, 13 predicted proteins | sample 1552951 | NCBI WGS metagenome assembly OGPT01 (sample SAMEA2580224, study PRJEB22360) | human gut metagenome | biome: human gut; feature: human-associated habitat; material: faeces | place: Denmark | collected 2008/2010
AAACCAATGAGTGAAGAAGAAGCAATTCTACAAATGGATTTATTAGGTCATGAATTCTTCATCTTTAAAGATTCAGATACTGATACAAATGCAGTACTATATAAAAGAAAAGATGGAAATTATGGAATAATTGAAATGAAATAAATAAACTAGGTTATCTGTTGTAAGATAACCTTTATTTTTTTTCTTAAAATTACTATTATTTTTCCTTTAAATTTGATAAAATATATTATGTGAAAGGAATGATAAAATGAGTATTTTAAAAAAAATATTCAATCATGAATATAAAGAATTAGAAAAATTCAAATCAATTGCCGATGAAGTAATTAAATTAGATGAAACTATTTCAAAATTAAGCGATGAAGAATTAAAAGGGAAAACAGAAGAATTTAAAATAAGACTTGCTAACGGAGAAACCTTAGATGATATTAAAGTAGAAGCTTTTGCAGTTGCTAGAGAGGCTGCTTATAGAGTAATTGGCGAAAAACCATATTATGTTCAAATTTTAGGTGGTTTAGCAATCCATGAAGGTAATATTGCCGAAATGAAAACAGGTGAAGGTAAAACTTTAACATCAACAATGCCAGCTTATCTAAATGCCTTAGAAGGAAAAGGTGTACATATAATTACAGTTAATGAATACTTGGCTGAAAGAGATGCTAACTGGATGGGAAATATATATAGATTTTTAGGATTAACAGTTGGTGTTAACTTTAGAGAAAGTAGCGCAAAAGAAAAAAAAGAAGCATATAATTGTGATATTTTATATACAACAAACAATGAATTAGGATTTGACTATTTAAGGGATAATATGGTTGTTAAAGCTGAAAATAGAGTTCAAAGACCATTAAACTTTGTTATCATTGATGAAGTTGACTCAGTATTAATAGATGAAGCAAGAACACCACTTATTATATCTGGTGGAAAGATGGAATCTGCTAATTTGTATATTGATGCCGATAAATTTGTAAAAAAATTAAAGGAGAACAATGGTTATATTTATGACGAGAAAACAAAAGTAGTTACTTTAGATAAAAAAGGAATTGAATTAGGGGAAAAATATTTTAATTTGAATAATTTATATGACATAAATAATGCTAACTTAGTTCACTATATTAATCAAGCTTTAAAAGCAAATTATGCAATGAAAAAAGATTTTGATTATGTTGTTGCTGATGACAAAATTATAATTGTTGATCCATTTACTGGTCGTTTGATGGCTGGTCGTAGTTATTCAGACGGATTACATCAAGCAATCGAAGCTAAAGAAGGTGTTTCAATCGAACAAGAAACTCGTACTTTAGCAACTATTACTTTCCAAAATTTATTTAGAATGTATAATAAATTGTCAGGTATGACAGGTACAGCAAAAACCGAAGAAGAAGAATTTAGAGAAATATACAATATGTATGTAATCACAATTCCAACAAATAAGGAAGTAATAAGAAAAGATTATGAAGATTTAATCTTCACTACTAAAAGAGGTAAATATAAAGCCATAATAAATGAAATAAAAGAAAGACACGCAAAAGGTCAACCAGTATTAGTCGGTACTATAGCTGTTGAAACTAGTGAATTGTTGAGTTCAATGTTAAAGAAAGAACATATTCCTCACGAAGTATTAAACGCTAAAAATAATGCTCGTGAAGCTGAAATAATTGCTAAAGCAGGTGAAAAAGGAGCCGTAACAATTGCTACAAATATGGCCGGTCGTGGAACTGACATTAAATTAACTGACGAAGTTAGAGATTTGGGTGGTTTATGCGTTATTGGTACTGAAAGACATGAATCTAGACGTATTGATAACCAATTAAGGGGTCGTTCTGGTAGACAAGGAGACCCTGGAATGTCACAATTCTGTGTTTCGTTTGAAGATGACTTAATGGTTAGATTCGGTGGCGATAGAACTAAAGCAATGCTTTCAAAAATTGGCGCTGATGAAGATATGTCAATAAGATTGAAGTTTGTTTCTAAATCTATTGAATCAGCTCAAAAACAAGTTGAAGGTAATAATTTTGATATACGTAAAGCAGTATTACAATATGATGATGTTATTAATCAACAAAGAGAATATATTTATGATAAAAGAAATGAAATTTTAGATTGCGATTCAATTCACGATCAAGTATTAGAAAATTTTAGAAATTTTATTGATAATTTAGTAAATTCTCATATTGCTCCAGAGGGATATTTAACTGATAATGATTTATCTGAAATATTGGAGTTTGTTAATGAACAATTATTGAAAAATAAACTTAGTATGGAAGATATTAAAGACAAAAAGGAAAAAGAATTAGTTGAATATTTAATAGGAAAAGTAATTTCTGAATATGAAAAAAAACTTGAAGATGTTCCTGAAGAAATAAGAAACGAATTTGAAAAAGCTATTTCTTTAAGAGTTATAGATACTAGATGGATGGATCATATTAATACAATGTCAAATTTACGCGAAGGTATTGGCCTTAGAGGATATGCTCAAGTTGATCCGTTAAGAGCTTATACTACAGAGGGATTTGAATTATATGACGAGTTGTTAAATACAATTGATAAGGAAATAACTTTATTCTTAATTAAAGCTGAAATAAGACAAAATACAGAAAGAAAACAAGTTATAAAAGGTGTAGCTGTTAATGATAAGACAAAAATTAAGAAAGCAACTCCAAAACAAGTAAATAAGATTGGTAGAAATGAACCTTGTCCATGTGGCTCAGGACGCAAATATAAACAATGTTGTGGTAAGTAAGATAAAATAAGAAAATATTTAAAATTTAAAAATTATTAAGTTGGTTCAGGTTTCATAGCCTGTCCACAAAATCTTGAAAATTTGTAGTAAAATAAGGTGTGAACGAGAAATAATGTGTTGACACCTTTTAAATTTAAAAAGGAGGTTTTTAATGGAAGAAAAAAATAATATAGTAATATATCAACTAGAAGATGGTAAAACAAAAATAGACGTAAAACTTGAAGATGAAACAGTATGGCTATCACAACAACAAATGGCAGAATTGTTTTCGACATCTAGAACAAATATTATTGAACATATAAATAATATTTATGCTGAAGAAGAATTGGATAAGAATTCAACATGTCAAAATTTTCGACAAGTTCGAATAGAAGGTAATAGAACAGTAAATAGAGAGATTCCATATTACAATTTAGATATGATTATATCTTTAGGATATAGAATAAAATCCAAAGTTGCTACTAATTTTAGAAGATGGGCGACTGAAAGATTAAAAGAATATATAATTAAAGGCTTCACTATGGATGATGAAAGACTTAAAGGAAATGGTGGAGGAAATTATTGGAAAGAATTACTTGCCAGAATTAAAGATATAAGATCATCTGAAAAAGTATTATATAGACAAGTTCTTGATTTGTATGCGACTGCTGTGGATTATAATCCTAAAGACAATAAATCAATTAAATTTTTTAAAATTGTTCAAAATAAACTTCATTATGCTGCCCATGGACATACAGCACCTGAAGTAATATATGAAAGGGCAAATTCTGATAAACATTTTATGGGATTAACTACTTTTAAAGGTGATTTGCCAGTAATGAGTGATGTTATAATTGCTAAAAATTATTTAACAGAAAAAGAATTAAAAATTTTAAATAATTTAGTATCTGGATATTTTGATTTTGCTGAAATACAAGCAATTAGACATAATCCAATGCATATGGATGATTATATTAAGCAACTGGATACAATCCTTTCTAGTACTGGAGAAAAGCTACTTGTTGGTGCAGGTGCAATTAGTCATAATAAAGCAATAGAAAAAGCAAAAGATGAATATAAGAAATATCAAGTAAAAACAATAAGTCCAGTGGAAAAAGAGTATTTAGAAACTTTAAAAGCAATAAGTAATAAAATTGATGATAAAGCAAAGAATGAATAGAGTGTATCATGTAGGTATACTCTATTTTTATATGTGTATCAAAGATAAGGAGAGTGATGAAATGATTAGCATAAGAAAAAGAACTAATGTATATCAATATTGCTTTGAAGCAGGAAAGGTAAATGGAAAGAGAAAACAAATAACAAAAAGTGGCTTTAAGACAAAGAATGAAGAATACATAGCGGGACAAAAAACATACGATGAATTTATAAATGGAGTAACAAGTATAGAGTATAATATGTTGTATGGAGATTATTTAGATTATTGTATTAATATTTTATTATATATTCATTATACATTTTAAAAGTATCTTCATAAATTAAAATAGGAAAATTAAAATTGAGAATTAATCTTAAAAAAATAAAGGAGGATGTATAATGAATAATTGTAATGATTGGGAAAGAATAAGAAAAAAAATTGAAGAAGAAAGAAAAAAATATCAATTGTGTTATGTTCAAGGCCCTACAGGCCCAAAAGGAGAACAAGGCAATGTTGGTCCACAGGGAGATAGAGGAATACCTGGACCAGCTAGTATTGATGTTGGAAGTACAGAAACAATAGAACCATTTGAAGAAGCTAAAGTAGAAAATGTTGGAACGATTGAAGATGTTATTTTGAATTTTAAAATACCTAGAGGACAACAGGGATTAGAAGGAAAAATTGGCCCACAAGGAATACCTGGACCGAAGGGTGAAAAAGGTGATATTGGTCCGCAAGGAATAAAAGGAGAAAGAGGTGACCAAGGACCTTCTACTATTCAAATTGGAAATATTGAAACAATAGAACCAACAGAAGAAGCAGAGGTTATAAATGTTGGAACACCTGTTGATGTGGTTTTAGAATTTAAAATACCAAAAGGAGAAAAGGGTGATATTGGACCAAGGGGATTACCAGGAGAAATAGGAAGAACAGAACATATTACCATAGATGAAACAGAAACTTTAGAACCTGGAGAACCAGCACAAGTTATGGATACTTTTGAAAATTGGGTACATCATTTAGCTTTTTTAATTCCAAAAGGCGAAAAAGGTGACGTTGGAGAAAGAGGTCCACAGGGACCAGCAGGTCCGCCAGGAACAGAATTTGTATCCTCTTATGGAATTAGATATTCAATGACTAATACGCAACTTAACTTACCACAAGGAATTGATACTATAATTCCTCTACCTGAAAAAGGAACTGCATTTCTCACAGAATATCCAGATAACAATTCAATAAAAATAAAAGAAAATGGTGTTTATCTTATTTCATATTCATTATGTGGAGCAACAAACGAAGATTGTTCTTTAACAACGTCTGTAAGAGCAAATGACATACTACAACCAGCAACGAATACAACAAGTGAATTTCAAGCACAAATAATTAATTGTATAAGTGGTTCAACTATTGTATCCCTTAATAAGGATGATCTTGTTACATTAAATGTAAAGCCATCTATGACTGTTAATATGATATTTAATGGAAGCACTAGTGCAGTGTTAAGTGTTACCAAAATACATTAAGAGTAGATATTTCTGCTCTTTTTGTTATGAATTAATTATTTTAAAGTCAATATGAGTCATAAAATATGTTAAAGGAAAGTGATGATATGCAAATAATAAATGATAATACTGTTGTAATAAATAATAATGAAGAATTAAAACAGGTATTAAGTGAAGAAAACAATTATAATTACATTTATTTAGGAAATGATATTACTGCAACAAGTGGTTTTGTTATAAATAGCAATAAAAGTAAAGTAACAATTGATGGAACATATAATAATACAAAATATACTTATACAAATAATCTGAGTTCAGAAGAAACGGTTATAAAAGTAAGTACAGCAAATAAAAGGATTATATTAAAAAATATGAATATCATATCTTCTCATAATTATGGAGTTGTATATGTTCCATCGCATCCAAATTATTCTAATGTGGTGATAGAATATAATAATATAAATTTTAGTGGAATAGAACTTTCATGTAATTATTATGGAACAACTAAAATTATTGATTCCATAATAGATGCAAAAGACACTAATAATGTTCCAGTACAAAAAGTATGTGATTCTAATAGAATTATAATTGGAGGAAATACAACAATTACAAGTAGTTCAAATACAAATACAGTTTTCTTTTTTAATGATGTTATACCATCTTATATTAAAATAGTCCCTAATAGTAATGTAAATATTACAACTAATAAGGAACTTATGAATGGAACTAATAGGTTAGATTTGATAGTTGGACATGGTGCAGAATTTCTTTTAACAACGGGAAATGGTTTCGCAATAACTACAACTCATGGTGCTAGAAATGTTGTAATAGAGGAAATGGCTAATTTTACATTTATTGAAAAAAGTCATCAAAGAGTTCCAATGTGGAATGTATTTGGAGATTTTATGGTTAAAGAAGGTGCAAGCATATCAGTAATAAACACATATATGACTACACCAACTGATAATTATAATATTTATTTTAAAGGGGTAAACCAAAAATTTATACTGGATAATCCTAAATATGTAAATATTTATACCAAAAATGCAAATGTAGTCTATACCAATAATCCTGTAGATTTTATATTTAGTTTTAGTAGAATTAATATGTGGATATATGCTCTTGACTATACTTCTGCTTGTGGTCTTGATGATACTCCAGCATTCTATTGGTATAAAGAAAATACTCCTGCTAAAATAACAGGTATACTAAATAAAGATAATACTACAGTTACATCCCATAATTTCACAGACTCTGAATTAAGTTCATTAACAGATATAAATAGTTTTACTCTACAGAATATAAAAATATTGACTATTGGGTTGAATAAAACAAATATTCATCCAATTACATCTTCTATAGATGCTATTTCGGGTCATACCAAGCCTCACGCAAATGTTAAAATAGAATATGATAATAAAAGTTTAATAGTAGAATCAGATGAAAATGGCTTTTTCGAAGCAAATATTGATTCTACTATTGCAGATAATACAAAAGTTAAAATAACAACTTGTTTAAATAGTTGCTTTGCTGAGAGAAGAGTAACAACTCCTTTTATGGGCGAGTTAACTCTTTTAAAGACAACAGAAAATATTACCTTTAGTATGATACCATCTTCAACTAATCCAACTATATTACCTAAACAAAAAGAAACAGTTGTAACTGTAGTTGATAGTAGGATAAATAGTACTAACTGGAAACTATATTTAAATTATACAAATCCAATGATAGAGAGTTCAGGCAAAGTATTAATAGATTCATTATTTTTTAAGAAATTTAATAATGAAGAAACTCTTTTGAAAACATATAAAAAATTAATATATGAATCAAATGATAATGGAGGGAATGTAAATGTTAGTAATATTACATTTTCGATTGATAAAGGATTATTTTTAAAACCCAGTAAAGACTTGTTTGAAAATGAAGATTATTCAACATTAATAGTTTGGAGTGTTGAGGCATAATGACTTTACAAGAAAGAGGTTTGATTCATAAATTATATTGTAATGAGGTGAATTATGAGAATAGATTATATTTATATTAAACTTTTTAGCAGCGAAAGTATGAACACTAGTGATTTAAAAATTATACTAAGAGATAAATATAATAAAATTGTTTTTGATGGAATAACTGATAATTATGGAAAAGTGAAAATACCAATTTGTAATAATGATGTATATAAATTATTCATATATTCTAATTTATCAATTGTTAAAATACCATTAATTGCAAGGAATGATAATGTTTATTGCATAAATATTGGTATTAATAAAAAGAAAGAACATCTTGTTACAATTTTATTAAAGGATAAATATTATCCAAATATAAAAATAGAAGGAGGTAAGATGATACTATGGCAAGACATACAATCCCAATAACAAATGGTAAAGGAAGTATTGAACTTGTTACAGGAACATATAATGCTCAAGCGGTAGCTGGTGGATATGATGCGGCAACACTTAATCCGAAAAGTGTTACCATTATGGATGGGACTGCTACATATGCATTTACAATAAGTGCAAAAGGAAAATTAACACTTCATGTAACAGATACAGGAGATCCTAATACTGGAGTGCAAATTGTTGGTGCTAAATTTATAAGAACAGATAGTACAGGAACAATTGTTGGAAATGAAATAATAACTAATGAAGATGGGGACGCTGTATTTGATAATGTTCCATTTGCTGAATCAGGAAGTACTGCAATATACTATAAGCAAATATCAAGCGATGGAGGTCATACATTTGAGGATTCCGTTAAATCAATTACTATGACTGAAGCATCAGAAACAGTGCAGATAACAAATCCGACAGCACCAGTTAGAAACTTTACATTAATGGATGCAAGTTTTCCTAACATACCAATTATAGATGGTCAAATAATACTTGAGGGTAATTAATAAAGAGGCAAAAATTTTATAAAAATTGCTTCTTTTTGCAATAGATTTATAAATAAATTAATTTTTTTTATATAGGAATATTTTGACTTTTATTATTTCAAAATTACTATGTATAATTGTAAATTATGTGATAAAAAATGATAAAATAATAAAAGTTCATTATGAACGTCTTAACAAAGTAGGAATTTCTAGAAGAAAAAATCTCACAACAGTTGAAAAAAAAATAATTGAAATAATATCAAAATATTGTAGAGGTAATGTGAAATTTTTGATAGTAAAAAATATATACTATGTAAAAATGTCTAAAAATCAAATACAAATTTAATATTGCATAATGTATAATTATTTATTCAAAAATGTGTTATTAAAAACTAATTATGGTATAATCTAATATAGAAATATATAGTAAGGTGAATTAATATGAATAAAAAGATAACAAAGGTAATTTTGAATATATTTTTTATTGGAGTTCTATTCAATATAAAAGAAATCAAAGCCAATCCTTATATATCTGAAGGACCATATGGTACAAATTGTACTTGGTATGCTTGGAAAATGGCAAATGAAAAGGGTGGGATAAGTCTACCATCATGGGGTAACGCTAAAGACTGGTATAATGATGCTAAAAATTCTGGATATTCAGTAGGAACAACACCTCAAGCTAATTCAATCGTTGTTTGGGGAAATTGGACACCATATGGACACGTAGGATATGTTGAATCAATAGGAGAAAATGCAATTAATGTTTGGGATTCATCAGAGATTTGTATTGATGAAGAAGATGAAGATTTTATCAATTGCGAGGCTAATTCTGTTGATGAATCAGGAGATAGATATTGTAGAGAAAACGCTAAAAGAATAGCTTGTAAATATACACTTTCACCTGATGATTATGGGATAACTGGATATATATATTTAGACTATGCTCCAACTGTCGTTATTCCTTCAAACAATGAATTTCAACAAACTCAAGAAGAACCAACAGAAATAATAAAATCAAATAATAATAACTTAAGCAACATAGAAATCAGTGATGCAACTATAGAATTTAATAAGGACGTATTGCAATACAGTATAGACGTAGAAAATGAAATTGAAAAAATAACAATTAATGCCGTAGCCGAAGATGATAAATCGATTATAACAGGAACAGGAAATTATGATTTAAAAGTTGGTGAAAACGAAATAAAATTAGTAGTAACTGCAGAGGATGAAACTACGAAAGAATATATAATTAAAATTATAAGAAAAGAAAAAAATACTATAAATGTGCAGTCAAAAGATAAAACTAAAACAAACAATATTGTTAAGAAAAGTAGTAATTGGATGATAGTTGTATCGATAGGAATTTTCTTAATAGTTGTTGCTGTAATAACAATTGTCTTTAAGAAAAAGAAAAAAATAAAATGATAACTGTTAAATTGTTTAAATATAGATTAATGGGTGCTATAATTAGATTGGGTAAAGTTTTATTTTGATATATGGTAGAGGTGTTATGATGGAAAGAAGTAAAAAATATTATAAAAATATAGATTTGATAAGATTAGTAGCTTGTATAGCAATTCTTTTGTACCATCTAAATATATTAAAAGGTGGATATTTAGCAGTTTGTACTTTTTTTGTGCTAAGTGGATATTTAGCAACAACTTCATCTTTTAAGAAAGAAAAGTTTTCTTTATTGACATATTATAAAGACAGACTCTTAAAACTATATTTACCACTTGTTTTAGTAGTTTTTTTAACAATTACAGCTTTGTCTTTTTTTCAAAATATTACTTGGTTTAATTTAAAACCTGAGACAACATCGGTCTTACTAGGATACAACAATTATTGGCAGTTGGGAGCTAGTATGGACTATTTTGCAAGACATATTGATTCTCCATTTATTCATTTATGGTATATATCAATATTATTACAATTTGATTTAATATTTCCTTTTATATTTATTATTTTTCGTAAGATTGGCGAAAAAGTAAGTAAATTTTTACCTTGCTTTTTTATGATAGCCTTTTCAGTAATAGCAACAGTCTACTTTTATAAAATGAGTTTGACTCAAAATGTAATGGTTGTATATTATGGTACTTTTACTAGAATTTTCTCCATATTCTTTGGGGTGGCATTAGGCTTTATTCATTCATATTATAAACAATTGGCATTTTCTAATAAATTTTTGAATCGAATAATATTTTTATTGTATTTAATAGCATTATTATCTCTATTTATACTAGTTGAACCTAGTTCTAAGTATTTCTTGAATAGTATGATAATTACGACAATTATTAGTTGCAGATTAATTAGCTATGGTACTATTAATCCTGAAAGTAATTTGACGTTATTTGATAAGGTAGTAAAATTTTTATCGGGTGTTAGTTACGAAGTTTATTTATTCCAATATCCAATTATTTATTTATTTCAATACATAAATATAAATAAAGATATATATTTTTTTGTTGTTATAGGTTTAATATTAATATTATCTTTCATTTTACATTTTTCCTTAAATGGAAAAAAGCTTAAGTTAATTAAGTATCTAATCCTTTCGATAATTATCATAATATCGGCATATGGTATATATCAATATTATTTAGCAGAGGATCATACTGCTGAAATGAAAAAATTAGAAGAACAATTGAAACAAAATACAAAAATGATAGATGAAAATAAAGAAAAATATGAACAACAGATGAAACAGGAACAAGATGAATGGACAAAAGCTTTGGAAAATCTAGAAAATGATGAAAATAATTTAAAATCTATAGTTTCAGGTTTACCAGTTGTTGGAATTGGCGATTCAGTTATGCTGGGAGCGGTTGATAATCTATATGGTGCATTTCCAAATGGTTATTTTGATGCGAAAATATCTAGAACTGCATGGAAGGCAGCGGATATATTACAAGATCTAATAAATAAAAATATGTTGGGCAATCCAATTATTATAAATTTAGGTGCTAATGGTGACTGTTCCTATGATTGTAAAATTGAAATAATGAATAAATGTGATGGTCATAATGTTTTTTGGATAAATACAACTAACTACGACTATGTTAATCAAAAATTATTTTCTTTAGCCGAATCTTATCCGAATTTACATATAATTGATTGGAAAACAATTTCGAGCGGTCATCCAGAATATTTTGTGGCCGATGGTATTCACTTAACTGAAATTGGTAAACAAGTGTATACAAATGTAATATATGATTCAGTATTTCAAATTTATTCTACAGAGTATCAAATAAAAAAAGAAGAATTAATGACTAAGCACGAAGAAGAATTGAAAAGTAAAATAAGTTTTTATGGAAATGATATATTATTAAATGCATACGAATATTTTCAAAAAGAATTTAATGAAGCTAATTTTAATATAAATAAGGATTATAACTATAATTCACTTAAGAGTGACATAGAAGAATCTATTACGAATGGAACTTTAAATTATAAGGTTGTATTTGTATTCGATGATACTAATACTTTGAATTTAGATCAGTATCGAGAATTAATAGAATTGTGTAAGGATCATAAAATTTACATATTAATTCCTACTAATAATGCTTATAGTATATTTAATTCTATTGCTGATAATGCTTTGGGTGATAATGTTGTATTTATAAATTTTTATGAAGAATTATTAAAAGAATCTAAATATTTGTTAGCAGACAAAATTCATCTTAGCGATGAAGGAAATGACGCATTGGTTCAAAAACTAAAGGCTGAAATAAATCAATAGTTGATATTTTATAGATTTGAATAGTTGTTGAAATAATTAACATAAAAAGTTCCTATAAAAGTTCACATAAATAAATATGAAAATAAACTTCAAAAGAGGATTTTCATATTTTTTTTTGAAAATATATGCTATAATACTATTGAATGAATATTAATTGGCAATTAATAATTAATATTTTTTGAGGATTGATGGTGAATTTATGAATAATAATGTATATAAACAATTAGTTGAATTTAAAAAACAATATCCAAGGACGATTTCTTGGAGATTGAAAAAACATGCTAAAATAATAGAAATGCACTTAAACCCAGGTGAGATTGTTAAATATTCTTTTGCTGCGCAAAAAAATAATAATCCACTTGATATAATAACAACATATGCAGTAGTGTTGACTAATAAAAGGATATTACTAGCTTCAAAGAGAGTGTTATTCGGATACTTTTTTACAGCAATAACTCCAGATTTATTCAACGATTTGAAAGTGGAAATGGGATTAATTTGGGGTAAAGTTATAATTGATACAGTCAAAGAAGAAGTTGTTTTGTCAAATATTCAAAGAGAAGCATTAGATGATATTGAAACAAAGATAACAGAATATATGATGGAAGAAAAACAAAAGTATACAAAAAATTCAAATTAAAAGTAAAGTGGTGAATCTATGAAAAATTTATTAACAGGAATTAGGCCAACTGGAAATATGCATATTGGTCACTATTTTGGAACAATTAAGAATTGGGTAGAATTACAGGATAAATACAATTCTTATTTTGAGATAGCAGATGTTCAAGCATTAACAGATAATTTTAATAATCCTGCTAAAGTACATGAAAATGTAAGAAAATTAGTAGTTGATTTGCTTTCTGTTGGGATTGATCCCACTAAATCTGTTATATTTATTCAATCACAAATACCAGAAATAGCAGAATTAACAGTTTTTTATTCAAACTTGGTAACAATGGCAAGACTTTACCGTAATCCAACTGTTAAAACTGAAATAGCACAAAAAAAAGCAATATTTGGCAATGATGGTGAAAGTGTAACTTATGGTTTTGTTGGATATCCAGTGAGTCAGGCAGCAGACATTACAGCATTTAATGGCGAAGTAATACCTGTTGGTGAAGATCAACTTCCATTAATAGAACAATGTAGAGAAATCGTTAGAAAATTCAATAACATCTATGGTGAAACACTAAATGAACCAGTTCCAATAATTGGTGAACATAAACGAATTAAAGGATTAGATGGAAACGAAAAGATGGGGAAAAGTTTAGGAAATGCAATATACCTTGCTGATAGTGAAGATGAAATTAGTAAAAAAGTAATGGGTGCTGTAACTGATCCAAAGAAAATAAAAAAAGATGATCCTGCAAATCCAGATATTTGTATGGTTTATTACTATCATAATTTATTTGGAAGTGGCAATATAAAGAATATTCGCGAGGAATGTAAGCAAGGAAAGCGTGGTTGTGTTCTTTGCAAGAAAGAATTAATAGCAACTATAAATAACGCTTTGGCTGCTTATAGAGAAAAAAAGAAATATTATGATAATCATCCAGAAGAAGTTGATAGAATATTAAAAGATGGCTGCTCTAAAGCAAAAAGAATATCTGAAGAAACAATTAAAAAAGTTAAGAAAAATATGAAAATCGATTACTTTGAATAATTGATTTTTGCAAATTGCAGTTCTATTTGATATAATATTAATGGTTGATAATTATAGAATAAAATTCAAGAATAAGAAGAAAAATGAAAGGGGTAATTATGGAAAAAATTGTTATATTGAATTCTGAAAATATTGAAACTAGCGTTAATGTAATACGTTATTTTAAATATAAGAATGACTATTTCTTGATATTTTCTTACGATGAGATAGATGCAAGCGGTAAGCAAAAACTATATATTGTTCAAATTTTAGATGAACTAGGTGAGAAAGTAGCTAGAAATATCAACGATTTGGATGAGTGGAATGATATTCAAACAATGATAAAAGAATCTATAAAACAAATAAAAAAAGGAAACGATAATAATGTTGAAAAACTTAATGTTTATGAATTAAACAACATTAAAATCGAAAATCCAAGAGAATTTAAGGTTGACCCTAAGTTAGTAAAATTATTAAGTTTGGATATAGTTGATGATGTTTTGGAAGATGATGATGGTTTGGTAGAAAATTTAGAACAAGGCAAACAAGAAGATAATGAAGTTAAAACTGAAAAAGAAATTGAAGAAACAGTTGATGAAAATAAAGAAAACGTAGTGGAATCAACAGAAAATACAGTCAATAATACGAGTGCTGAAGTAGAAAGCATTGATTATAAAAAAATGTATTTTGCTTTAAAGGAAGACAATGATGCTACTGAAGAATTATTAAATGATTTGATGTCAAAATTGTCATTATATAAGGAAAAATATGGAGAGTTATCGTAAGAATAACTCCCTTTTTTTTTCTAAATTTGTATAAAAGAATAGAATTTTCATAAAATTTAATGAGGGATTATTATGAAGAATACATTAAAATATTTTTATAATATAGAAACTAAAAATATTCGACAAAGTGGGAATGTATTTTTTATTGAAACCAATTCCAAAATATTTGCTTTTCAAAATTGTGACAATTACATTGACCAAATTGATAATATATATGAATTAAACATATATTTAAACTACACTAATATTTATGTATATAGAATCATAAAAAACAGGTTTGATAATATAATTACGAGAGTGAATGAAAATAATTACATATTGCTTGAAATAAATAGTGATTACAACAAGAATATAACATTGAATATGATATATGAATTTCAGTATAAATTAGATGATAATTTAATAAAATCTACTTTTAAGGGGCTAAATGCCAGTAATTGGAAATCTTTATGGATGCAAAAAATAGATTATTTTGAATATCAAGTAAGCGAGTTTGGATTGAAATACCCTTTAGTTAGAGAGAGTATTGGTTATTATATAGGAATGGCAGAAAATGCTATATGTATGATTAATGATTATACTTTGAATGATAGTTTGTATTTACAGCATAGAAGAATTGATGCAAATAGTAGATATTATGATTTCTATAATCCATTAAATTTAATTTTTGATACCAGGGTAAGAGACTTTTGTGAATATTATAAAAGCAATTTTATATATAATCTTAGATACAAAGAAGATATTAAAATAATCAATTATCTTGAAAAAAATAATTATACTACTAATGAATTGAAATTATTTTATATTAGAATGTTCTTTCCTTCATTTTACTTTGATCTATATGAAAAAGTAGTAAATAATAATGAAGATGAAAAAAGGCTAAAAAAAATATTGTTAAGAGTTAATGAATACCAATTATTCTTATATGAATTGACATCTTA
>OGPT01002368.1_pt1 | contig 15343 bp, 23 predicted proteins | sample 1552951 | NCBI WGS metagenome assembly OGPT01 (sample SAMEA2580224, study PRJEB22360) | human gut metagenome | biome: human gut; feature: human-associated habitat; material: faeces | place: Denmark | collected 2008/2010
CATGATAAGTACCGCTTTGCCAAGTGGGGGAAGATAAAGATAGGGCAGGCGCTTCAACTGAAGAAAATTCCCCAAAGTGTATTTTACCGTTACCTGAACGAAATCGACGAGGATGAATATCTTGCCGTGCTGGATAATTTGCTGGCGGTAAAGCGCAAGAGCGTGCATGCGGAGAATGAGTACGAACTGAACAATAAACTGGTGCGTTTTGCTTTGAGCCGGGGGTTCGAAATGAAAGATATCCGCCACTGTATTACGCTTTCTGATGAAAATGACGAATTGGAATAAAATTTATCCGTATTCTTTTTTATTCTCGTCAGCTTTCTGTATTTTTGCGGCATATTTATCATAATAGTTAGTTTGGCTATGAAAACTTTAGAAAGATTGTTTGCAGAGAAGTTGCTGAAGATTAAGGCGATTAAACTACAACCCGCTAACCCGTTTACCTGGGCGTCAGGATGGAAATCCCCGTTTTACTGTGATAACCGTAAGACTCTTTCATATCCTTCTCTCCGTAATTTCGTGAAAGTGGAAATTACACGTCTGATTCTGGAACGTTTCGGTCAGGTTGATGCCATTGCCGGTGTTGCTACGGGAGCTATTCCCCAGGGTGCATTGGTGGCGGATGCGTTGAACCTGCCGTTTGTATATGTACGCTCTACCCCGAAAGACCACGGTTTGGAGAACCTGATAGAAGGTGAGCTTCGTCCGGGTATGAAAGTGGTGGTGGTAGAAGATTTGATTTCTACCGGCGGAAGCAGTCTGAAAGCTGTTGAAGCCATCCGTCGCGACGGATGCGAAGTAATCGGTATGGTTGCCGCTTACACATATGGATTCCCCATTGCAGAAAAAGCATTCAAGGATGCAAAAGTTCCTTTGGTGACATTGACCAATTACGAAGCAGTGATGGAAGTTGCCCTTCGCACCGGTTACATTGAAGAGGAAGATGTGCTTACGCTGAACGAATGGCGTAAAGACCCTGCGCATTGGGAAGCCGGAAAATAAGACTTATTTTATATAATGATAGATTATGACGAAAGAGCCATTCGGATAGATACTGTCCGGATAGTTCTTTTTGTCTTTTAAAGACCATTGGATTATGACAAAATTTGAGAGTGCGGTGAAGGTAATACCTGCTTCGCAAAATGCTGTTTATGAGAAGCTTTCAGACCTTAGCAATTTGGATAAGGTAAAAGACCGCCTACCGCAGGACAAGGTGAAGAATTTGAGTTTTGATGCGGAAACGCTGTCGATAGAAGTACCTCCGGTTGGGAAAATCGTATTGCAGATTGTGGAGAAAGAACCTTGTAAGTGTATCAAGTTTGCAACAACAACCTCGCCTCTGCCGTTCAATCTGTGGATACAGATAGTGCCCGTTACAGAAACGGAATGTAAAATGAAACTCACCATCGGTATGGAATTAAATCCGTTTATGAAAACTATGGTGCAGAAACCTTTACAGGAAGGACTGGAGAAAATGGCAGAGACCTTGTCACTGATTAATTACTAAATTACTGAATCTTATGGCTCAGAAACTTTGGGAAAAATCCGTTCAGGTAAATAAGGATATAGAGCGTTTTACGGTGGGACGTGACCGTGAGATGGATCTTTACCTGGCAAAGCATGATGTGTTGGGTTCTATGGCACATATCACGATGCTGGAAAGTATCGGCTTGCTGACGAAAGATGAATTGTCCCTGCTGCTCGCGGAATTAAAGAATATCTATGCGGCTGCAGAGAATGGGGAGTTTGTGATAGAAGAGGGGGTGGAAGATGTTCACTCTCAGGTGGAGTTGATGCTGACTCGTAAGTTGGGTGATGTGGGAAAGAAAATCCATAGCGGTCGCTCTCGCAACGACCAGGTGCTGCTGGACTTGAAACTCTTTACCCGTACGGAGATAAAGGAAATCGCCGAAGCTGTGGAGCAACTTTTCCATGTGCTCATCATGCAGAGCGAACGTTATAAAAATGTGCTGATGCCGGGCTATACTCATTTGCAGATAGCGATGCCGTCGTCTTTCGGATTGTGGTTTGGCGCTTATGCGGAGAGTCTGGTGGATGATATGCTGTTCTTGCAGGCTGCCTTTAAGATGTGTAATCGTAATCCGCTGGGTTCTGCCGCCGGATATGGTTCGTCCTTCCCTTTGAATCGTACAATGACTACCCGGCTGTTGGGCTTCGATTCGCTGAATTATAATGTGGTGTATGCCCAAATGGGGCGTGGAAAAATGGAGCGTAATGTAGCTTTTGCTTTGGCAAGCATTGCGGGTACGATTTCCAAGCTGGCGTTTGATGCCTGTATGTTCAATAGCCAGAATTTCGGGTTTGTGAAGTTGCCGGATGAGTGCACTACCGGTTCAAGCATTATGCCGCATAAGAAGAATCCGGATGTTTTTGAACTGACACGTGCCAAATGCAATAAGCTTCAGTCGTTGCCCCAGCAGATAATGATGATAGCCAATAACCTGCCTTCCGGATATTTCCGCGACTTGCAGATTATTAAGGAAGTATTCCTGCCTGCTTTTCAGGAGTTGAAGGATTGTTTGCAGATGACGACTTATATAATGAACGAAATCAAAGTGAACGAACATATCCTTGACGACGATAAGTACCTGCTTATTTTTAGTGTGGAAGAGGTGAATCGTCTGGCTCGTGAAGGTATGCCGTTCCGGGATGCTTATAAGAAAGTCGGTTTGGACATTGAAGCCGGTAAGTTCTCTCATGGCAAAGAGGTACATCATACGCATGAAGGCAGTATAGGTAATCTGTGCAATGACGAAATCTCCGGTTTGATGCGGAAAGTTGTAGATGGCTTTAATTTTGAGACAATGGAACAGGCCGAGAAAGTATTGCTCGGTCGGTAATCGTAGAGAATTAACTTATTGTGGCGTACGATGTTAACTTCCTCTGCTCAGGATGTTAACTAATCAATGACAGCTCGGTTAACATCGTACACGCTACTTAGTTAACTTTTTTCCGGTGAAAAGTTTGGCTGTAACGGGGAAACTATTTATCTTTGCATCCGTTCTCCGGAAACCTGCGGAAATAGCTCAGTTGGTAGAGCATAACCTTGCCAAGGTTAGGGTCGCGAGTTCGAGTCTCGTTTTCCGCTCTCTTTGAAAGGATGCTCGAATGGTGGAATGGTAGACACGAAGGACTTAAAATCCTTTGGCCATTGCGGCTGTGCGGGTTCAAGTCCCGCTTCGAGTACTCGGATAAACGCTAATCTTCTTATAACAAAGAGATTAGCGTTTTTATTTTACTCTTGTTGCACAACAATTGCACAACTTGGTTCCCGGATATGGAAAATCCTTATTGTTCTCTTGTATTTTTTCAAATATAAGATTGATATAAAATCGTACTTCTCTTATTATGAATATTTAACTTTCTATCATTTATATATTATTGCAGTCGACTGTTTTAAGGGAGTAGGTATTTATTAGTTATGTACAATCTGTTAATAATTAGCGTGTTATGTGTTAATTGCGATTAAATGTTAGATTAATATATTAATCAAAATATTAATTAATATATTAACTAAGTTGCTGATAATTAATGTAATAACTGCCATTTTTGTATCTGTTTTCGTAATTAGTGTATTATCTTTGTTGTACTTCATGATAACCTAATGCCTTATTATTATGCATGCAACAAAGGAATTTTCTTCTATTTCGGAATTAAAACATATTCGTGAGCAAAAGTCAAGGCTATCTGAAAGAGAGGCGGAATTATCAGTACCCGTATTAGATAATATTAGCCTTATACCTCAGGTTTATAAATGGTTTGTCGATATTAGTTCTCAAATAAAGCCTGATGTATCGTTTGATAATGTGATTCAAAGGAAGAAGTTTCTGTATGTTGCCTTGTTTTTATTTGCTCCAAGCGTATTGGCCGGCGGAAGGATGCCTAACGGTATCCGCTCTGAACTTTCCAATGTGTTCCCTGATATAACACCATGTGTTATTTCTAATAATATTCGCGAAGCCGGATTTGAATATAAACAATACAAAGATTTTAGAAAGGATATTGATTACATCTATATTGAGATATTGAATCGCTTGAAAGAAATAGTATAGGTTAAACAATAAATAAACAAACATTCTTTAGATTGTTTCGTATTGTATTTAGCTATATTTTTTTATTCTTACACATGTCAATACTTTTGTAGATGATTAGAAATAGTTAAGATATGGCAGCACCTAAAGGAAATCAATTTTGGAAATTGCATAGCAAACATGGGCGTAATACGCTGTTCTCTACACCTGACTTGATGTGGGAAGCTGCTTGTGAGTATTTCCAATGGTGTGATGACAACCCGTGGCGTATTATAAAGAATAGAACTAAAGGAAAGGCAACGGAAAAAGAAGATAGTCCTACCCAAAGACCATATACATTATCAGGGTTTTTGTCTTATATTGGGGCTAACAATGGATATTGGAGCGAGTTTAAATCGAGCCAAAAATATGAAGTATTTTCCGAAGTCGTATCGCGTATAGAGAACATAATCGAAACCCAACAACTTGAAGGGGCTATTGTAGGGGCTTTCAATCCCAATATTGTAGCGCGTAAATTAGGACTTGCGGAAAAGCAAGATAGTACAATAAAATTAAAAGGTAGCATTCCCATAATTGAGTTCTTAAAGAATGGAGGAGTGAAGAAATGAGCTTGTTCGGTATAATATCTCAAGGCAAATACGCACCTCTATATGAGAACACTGATAAATTTATCATTATTGTAACCGGGGGGCGTGGAAGCGGCAAGAGCTACAATATTTCCACGTTCTTAGAAAGACTATCTTTTGAAAGTGGGCATAAGATACTATTTTCGCGTTACACAATGGCGTCGGCTTCCATGTCTATTATTCCGGAATTTCAAGAAAAAATAGAATCCGATTTTGCAAGTGAATATTTCGATGTAACCAAAACGGATATAACTAATACTTATTCTGACAGCATCATAATGTTTCGGGGTATAAAAACTTCTTCTGGGGTACAGACTGCCAAACTTAAATCTATTCAGGGGTTAACAACATTTGTCTGTGACGAAGCGGAAGAGTGGACAAGCGAGGAAGATTTTGAAAAAATTATGCTTTCTATTCGACAGAAAGGGATTCAGAACCGTATTATAATCATTATGAATCCGTGTGATAGTAATCACTGGGTTTATAAACGGTTTATAGAGAAGACCCACAAGCTTGTAGAGATTGACGGTGTACAGGTACAAATCTCCACTCATCCGAACGTGCTTCATATCCACACTACTTATTTTGACAACTTGGAGAATCTTTCTCCGGAGTTCTTGAAAGAGGTCGAGGACATGAAGGTGAACAATCCCGAAAAGTATGCTCATGTGGTTATTGGTCGCTGGGCTGACGTAGCCGAAGGTGCGGTGTTCAAGAAGTGGGGAATTGTGAAAGAGTTTCCTGACTACGCCAAGAAAGTAGCTCTTGCTTCCGATTGGGGTTACACAAACGACCCTTCAACTGGTGTTCGTTGTGGAATTATCGATAACAGGCTTTATGTGGATGAATTATTCTATGAAACAGGAATGCTTACAAATGCCATTGCTGAAAAACTCAAACCGTGGGGATTGAAAGTATATGGGGATAGCGCAGACCCTCGTTTGATACAGGAAATTAAAAACAGAGGTGTGAATATCTATCCGGTAGATAAGTTCCCCGGCTCTATCAATGCAGGTATTGACAAGATAAAAGAAATGGAATTGTTCGTTACAGAACGCTCATATCACATTATAGAAGAACTTCGTAAATACGTTTGGGATAAAGACAAAGACGGACATTATATCAACTCTCCCGTTGATGCTTGGAATCACTGCATCGACCCGATAAGGTATTATATCTTGGGGCATATACTTGGACGTATTTTGAAGCCAAAAGATTTAACCGGAATATTCACGCATTAAAAATATTGATTATGACACTTGAAGAAATACTCAAACTCCCCGACATCGGGCAGAAGATAAGCTACCTGAAGAAGAGTAGGAAAACCGAAATCCCCGACCATTGTAAACTTTGGGACGATTGGAACCCGAAACGCCATGAAATCATGGTTGATAAAAAGAAGTACCCGGACAGAAAGGTGCTTGAAAAGGAAGCGGAGAAACACTACGATGAAAAGACTGGCAAGACCTACGAAATTGAAGCAAAGTACAAGACCGAGCCGGTGAACCGCATCTCCATTCCTTTGGAACAGGACATCGTGAACATTCAGACGGCTTTCACGGTTGGTACAGAGCCGTCTATGGATTGTACTCCAACTGATGATGGCGAAAAGAAACTATTGGATGCTGTTAAGGCTGTATTCAAGTCCAATAAAATCAAGTACCAGAACAAGAAGATAGTCCGTTCCTGGCTTTCCGAACAAGAAGTAGCCGAGTATTGGTATGTGGCCGATGACGATTCATTTTGGGCAAAGTTTTGGAAGAAAGTAAATACTACCTTCGGTGGAAAGGTAAAGCCTACCAAGAAGCTGAAAAGCGTGCTGTGGTCTCCGTTTCGGGGCGATACGCTATATCCTTTCTTCAATGATGAGGGCGATTTAGTGGCTTTTTCTCGTGAGTACAAGAAGAAGCTGATGGATGATTCGGAGATAACCTGCTTCATGACTATCACTGAAAAAATGGTCTATCAGTGGGATTTGTCTAAGCTGGAGGAAAGACCGTCTTTCGCTCATGGGTTCGGGAAACTTCCGATTCTCTATGCTTACCGTCCTGAAGCGTATTGCGAGAAGATAAAGCCTTTCCGTGTACGGCTGGAGAAACTGCTTTCCAATTATGCCGATTGCATCGACTACCATTTCTTCCCATTGCTGAAACTGATTGGCGATGTAGAAGGTTTCATGGGCAAGGTCAAAGATAGAATGGTAAAACTCACAGGCGAGGGTGCGGATGCCCAATACTTGACATGGAATCAAGTGCCTACGACTATCGAACTTGAAATGAATACCCTTTTTGACAAGGCTTATTCGATGACGAATACACCTCAAATCAGCTTTGACAAACTGAGCGGTTCGGGAAATGTTTTGTCGGGAGTGGCTTTTGATTACGTTTTCCTTTCTACCCATTTGCAAGTATCCAATCATGCGGAGGTTATTGGAGAGTTCTTGCAAAGACGAGTGAACTTTATTGTTTCTGCATTAGGTTCGATTAACCCATCTGAGTTCAGCAAGGCTTCACAGAGCATTGATATTGAAACGGAAGTTGTTCCTTACAGACTTGACAACTTGGACGACAAGGTAACTACTGCCGCAAAAGCCGTTTCCGGTGGCGTATGGTCGCAACGGCATGGGGTAATGTTCGCAGGAAATCAAGACCGCATAGAAGAAGAACTTGCAGAAATCAAGGAAGAGCAAGCAGAGAAAAACGAGGAAATATTAAAAAGAGAACAGGTGAAGCAGAAAAATTTCGAGGATAATACAAAATAGTTCTCGAAAAATATTAAATATAGAATGTTTAGGCGTGATTCTATCTGGTTTCGCGCCATTTTTTATGCGAAAAACAAACATTCTTCATATTGTTTCGTATTTCATGCTTAATTATTTCCCAACTTCTTCATTAATAGCGAAATTTACCGTATGGATAAAATTTAATTTATAATTTCATACAGTATGACAATCTTAGAACAAATCTTGGCAGGACTACAACAAAAATTCACTGGGGTGGACACTGCTATTCTTACCCGAATTTCCACCAAGAAGGCAGAGGGTGTAACGGACGAGACAAAGGTAAACTCCATCGTTGAGGGTATCAGCTTTTCGGACGTGTTAAATTCCTATGGTGATTTCCGTGCCGGGGATGCTTCCAGAACCGCAGTTACCAACTACGAGAAGAGACATGGCCTTAAAGACGGTAAGCCAGTTGAGAATGCCACCACTACCACAACCACCAAAACGGAAGAGAACAAAGACGATGTGCCTGCATGGGCGCAAGCCTTAATTGATTCCAACAAGAGCCTATTGACGGAAGTTTCTACATTAAAACAGGAAAAGGCGCAAGCCACCCGTCAGGAGCAGATTTTGGCAAAGGCCAAGGAGTATGGTATTCCCGAAACATTCGCAAAACGTTATGCAATTCCTGATGATGCGGACCTGGATACTTATTTCAAGGACGTAAAGCAGGAGTTTGCCAATATCGGCTTTAGCGGTGTAACCCCTCCCGAATCAGCAGAGCAGAAGATTGAGAAAGAAAACGAATCTATTGCCGGGATGATTTCGGAAGGAACAAAAACTATTGTTGAATCTAAAAAGTAAAATTTATGGCAGCAGGTACTAAGTATAACTTGACTCCGGAATACAAGCCGGAAGAGCTTTACCGTGTTGAGACGGGTGTTAGAAAGAGCGGCCCTTGGAAGTTGGATATTGCCAACCTCGTAGTAGGCTCTGTTCTTCCTGTGTTCACTCCGATACAAGCGGATTTAAAAAAACGTACTATCGTTCCCGTCCGCAACTTTAGAGTAGTGGAAGCATACACTACTGGGGATTCCGCTTTGTCTATCAAAGTGGCTAAAGGCTCTTTGGCTTATGTAGGCATGTTTATCGGCAGCGGCAAAAAAGGCGCAGAGGTGACAGCTATTGACAAGACAAACAAAGCCTATGACGTATTGACTATCAAAGCAGCTTTCGGTGAGAACATCGCCAAAGATGCGGTTTTGTTTGAAGCGACTGCGGTTGCTGGTACGTCAAAGAAGAATACCTCGAACTTCGTTCTTTTCGATGCGAAGAAAGTGGAGGATGATGGCCCGGTTCTTTGTACCCTCTTGATGCAGGCTTACGAAGTGAAGGAATCCAAACTTCCGATGCCTATTCACGAACTGGATAAAGTAGGTCTTACCTCACGTTTCCAGTTTGATTATTAACCTTTAAAAGTAGAGTTATGAATCTGACTATACAGACTTTATTTTCCGACCCTATGATTGTGAACGCGGTTATTGACCGTGTTTTGCAAACGAGACAAGATAGAATCTACTGGCAGCAGTACGGCTCATTCCTTGAAACAAAGACCCGTGTGTTCAAGACATACTTGGGAACGGTTACGGGTGTGATGGCTGGTTCTATCATTGGAAAGAACGACCAAAAGCCTATCCGTGAGAGACGTTCACTTGGAAGCGGTTACACGGAAATCGCCTATTTGGGCGACCGTTATCAGATGGACATTGAAAGATTGTCCCAGTTGCAGGATATTCTCGACAAGTTCAATGCCGCTAACACAGCCGACCAGCGCACTATCTTGAACGAGATTATCGACTTCATCTATGACGATTACCGTCAAATCCTGCTTGCTCCGCACAAGCGTATGGATATTGTCACTGGTGAGTTATTGATGACCGGTAAAGCGAAAGTACACTTGGCAGATAATAAAGAGAATATCGAACTGCTTGATATTGATTTGCCGTTTAAGTTCTTGAAACCAGAAGTTGCCGTAAGGACTACATTCATCTCTTATCTGAAAGAGCAAATTGAAGCGTTGAAAGCAAAGTATGGCGTATTCTCCAAAATGATTATGTCAAGAGGTACGTTCAACAAGAACATTGTAGGCAGCAAGGAGTTCGGGGAAACATTCAAGATGATTCTTGGAAGTAACCAGTTCTATGTGAGCGGCGGTTTGATTACCTCTCAAATGGCATCCAGTGTATTCTCCGGCATTGGTCTTCCGACTATCGAAATCAAGGAGGACTACGTGGAGAATCAGAACGGCGAGAACGTGCAGATTTACGCAGACGACCGCATTACTCTTTTGCAGAGTGACAACGTGATGCGTATGCGACACCACAGACCGTATGTGATGACCGACCCCGTTCCGGGACGTAACTATTCACAATCAGAAGGACAGATGTCTATCTGTAACTATCGTGACGAGGAAGGTAGATACATGGAGTACACTGCCGAGTGGATTCCTGAGTTTATCGCTCCGAACAAGATCGTGAACATTGACCTTTCAACGATGAACGCATGACGGTAAACGAATACATATCACAGAAGTTTCAGTCTTTCGGCATTCAGTTGTCGGAGGCTGACCTTTTGGATATGTGCCTGAACGCGAAGATAAGCGGAGGGGATGAGATGGGCGAGGATTGCCACGGTCGTCTCTTCGTGGCAATTGCGAAGTTCATCCCCTCTCTATTGCTTCGTGCGACTTCTATTAGTGAAAGCGGTTTCTCGATGTCTTGGAACATTCAAGGCATTAAGGACTACTACTCATGGCTGTGCAAGCAGTACGGATTGAAAGACGAACTGACGGACAAACCCAAAGTGACCTTCTTATGATATTCGCTCCCCACATATTACAAGTATTAGTAGAAGAAGAACCTGAGTATGACTCTAACGGACAAGTTATTGTAAAGCCGGAAAATAATACGTGGGAAACTATAGGTGTTTGCCGGTGCGACGATGATAACACCCAAGAACTAAAGTCAGACAATGGAGATATGTATATGTCGCATTATCATATAGTCTATGAAGGTCGTGGCTTAAAAGAAGGTAGCAATATTCGCTGCTTGTTTGGAGAGACAGTGAAAGCGGAAGGTATCGCACGCAACCCTAAGAGCTGTAATTATTTTAATTATTCGGAGGTTTGGATATGATTACATCATCAGATGCCGGTATCATAGTATATAATGATTGCAAAGCTTTTGGTCTGCCTTTATATCGTAGCTGGTCTTTCCCTAAAAAGAAAGTAGATACGGAGCGTGTTGTTGTTCTTTCTAAGCGCCAAACATCTGATACCTATTGGAACAGAGGATTTATTGAAGTTAATTTCTGTGTTCCGGATTATAAGCAGAATGCCAATCTAAAAAGGCTTAACGAACTTGAACGTTTGGCTGTTGAGGCTTTGGATTCCGTAGGATATTACAAGGGTTCATGGTATCAGTATTCTGTTGAAAGTCATGGGATAGAGGAAGATACAGATTTAAATTGTCATTTTGTTAATGTGAAATTATTATTTGAAGTGTTAAACATAAATTGAAAAAATATGAAACCATTTATTGGAATTAAACAGATTTGGTACGGGCCGGTAATTACCGAAGCATTGACCGCCGCAAAACTGAAGACATGGTTAGCTACTGCTACCGAAGTGAAAAATTCCCACCAAGACACGTGGGGATATACTCAAGATGACCCGACTATTACTGATTACATCAATGAACTTACAGGAAAGCCTTATTATCGTGATATGACAGACGAAGGAGCAAAAACTATTGCTTTCACGATGGGCGCCTATTCTTTTAAGGATAAAGTTGAACTTCAGGGTGGCAAGGTTATAAAAGAATCCGAAAAAGAGGTTGGTTGGGAAGCTCCTGAAACACCGGAACTTGTTTATAAGGCTGTAGTAGGACGTGTGAAAACAGGTAATTATGTTGTTTTTACCAACGCTGGTATTGTAGGAAAATCGAACATGGTAGAGAAAAATATCGGTTTGGGCGTTTCTGCTGTGGCAATGGATAACGAAGCGGAAGGTGTAGCTGATGAGTATTGGTTTGATGGAGATGCGGTTGATTCCGCTTCTGAGGCATCTATGGCTTCCTATTCAGGAGAAACTCTTTCTTCCAAAAGTAAGACTATCTAAGATGTAAAAAAGTTGAATATAGGGGTGTAAAAACGATTGCATCCCTATTTAATTATTCCTATATGAATGCTGCAAAAATAGTAAACAGTTCTATTATCGGTGCTGACTTTAAAACAATTGTCATTAATAATAAGTCGTATGTCATATCACCACCCACTATCCATAAGATTGCCGGTGCGGGATGTTATTTAGCGGAGTTTCCTGAATGTAATACGTTTCATGACGTACTTTCGTCATTGAAAGACATGGATAATGCGGCACATGCGTTATCTTGGTTTGTGAAAGGTGACGATAGCCTTTTTGAAGAACTAAGAAAGGGTACGTTTGATGAAATTGTACAAGGTTTGGAAGTTGCCTTATCTTTAATATCTGCTGAAAATTTTTACAAGCTGTCAGTTTTAGCGAAGAATGTGCGAAACCTGACAGCAAAACAGAAGTAGCAGGAAATTCCTGTCTTCTCGGACAAATTGCAACATTCATGGAAAATCTGCATTTGTCTTACAAAGAAGTGGTCTATGAAATACCATATCGAAATCTAATAATCATGCAAAAGGATAAACTTCATACAGTGTTCGGTGAGGTTCTGCAAGAGGTGTCTGAAGAAGAATTCTTTAAGAATAGGCAGCGTAAAATTCTTAAATAGGGTAATCACACAGAAAGGTTTGATTAGTGATTAAAAAGAAATGGTTATCTTTGCCCTAAAATAATCTTAGTATGGCACAAGAAAGTAAATACGCGTATGACGAAGATAGTGTTAAGGCAATCATGAATTGGGCAGAAACCGCACAATTGCCAAAGGAAGTAATATTATCGGAATCCGAACATATATACGATACATCTCTGTATATTCGAGCAAATATCAACGACATCAAGCAACACTATCCGGATGTATTTTATAATCCGGCAATTGATAGGCTGTACAGATTAAAGGAGTTCGTGGAAAAATGAACAAAGCCCCATTGAAAGATTGGGGCTTTATTTTTTACCATAGTGATACCTCATAGAGAGTACGTAGACTGTGATTATCTCATCATTGACTGAATAGATGATGCGATGCTCGGAATTTATTCTTCGAGACCAGCATCCTGCCAGTTCATATTTTAAAGGCTCAGGCTTGCCTATTCCTGTATATGGATGAGCTATAATGTCTTCAAGCAAGGCTGTTATTCTATTCATAATAGCCTTATTTCCCGACTTTTTCCAATATTCCCGGTCTTTTTCAGCCTGTTCAAGAAAGACTATTTCCATAATTCTTCAATTTTTACAGGCTTCCCTTTTCCCTTCTCGATTTCTTCTTTCCCCTTGCGTATAATATCCATCATTGCGGGGGATTTCATTATATACTCGGTCTCCTTAATGGAGTTGTATTCGTCCAGCGATATTACAACCACGCTTTCGCTACCTGAACGATGTACCAGCAACGGTTCACTGTCATTTATCACGCCATCAAGATAGTGCTTAAGGTTATTCCTTAGCTCTGAATAGTTAGCAGTTCTCATAATCTACTTGTTTTTATTGTTTAGTACAAATATAGGTACTTATTTTTGTACTTACAAGATTGTGGCTTATTTTTTCTTGTTGACAAGCAACATTTAGGCATAAAAAAGCCCCGAACTCACGAACGGGGCAAATATATTTTTCTTGAAAAAATATAATCAAGGCTCTTTCGTCCCTATTATCGTTTCTCCGTCAATTTTAATATCGGTATTTCCGCCTTTAGTCAAATAATAGACTTGTTGCACCCACCTGTTAGAGCTCGTTGTGCCTCCGGACATACGAATTTGCACTTTTACCTTCACAGCTTGCTCGTTAGCTTTGAAGACTTCCGTATAATTATCTTGTACATCATCTACTGTATTATTCCCTACGCTTTCATCTTTGTCGTTATATTCAAATAGCCATATATCAGTGCTTATCAACGAAGACGACTCCGACATATTCCATTTTAATGTATAGCTTGTTTGTTTTTGTTTGCTATCGTCATCATCCGAACAAGCTGTAAACACAATCATTGGCAGTATTGCCAGCAAAAATAAAATCTTTTTCATATTTGTGTCCATTTAATCATTATTTTCTTTGGAAACATCATCTATTGGTACATAGAAAGTCGTCGTTGTAGGAGTGTAAATGCCACAAGTAAGACACCCAAGAAAACCATTTAAAAACGTCCAGTTGTTTCTCACTACATAATTTTTCCTTTCCCTAACGTATTTACTGGCTTCTATTTTAGTTTTCCCCCCAGGAATAAGCCCATATAAAAAATGGTGATTTGTCACAGAATTAACTTTTACAGTAGGGTCGTCTGCCTTAACATTTCCTACACAAACCCTTGAATTGTAGCACGAGCTCATAAATAATGCCAATAGCGCGCAAAACAATAACCTTTTCATATCTATAAATATTTTAGTTAAAAATTATGCCGCAAAGTTAATTACTTCTTTTAATATATAATCCATTTTATTCTACAATTGTTACAATACATGTTATAAAACACTATGTCATGCTTATTGGGGCAAAAACACTTTCCATTATTTTGAAGTTTCAAAGAAAGTGTGTACCTTTGCGATGTTCAACATAAAACTCGAAAATGCAGGTCGTGAACTTGCATGTAATGTGCAGGTTATTTTTATGACCTCACTTAAGATATTAGGTGCTATCGTACCCCCGTGTGAAGTATTAATGTACTCACAGCATTTTCGAGATGTGTTGAACAGCGGGAAAGGCGATGGCACTTTTTTATTTATTATTGTTATGTTCAACAATCTTGAAAATCAAATCTTCCAGTACAACGGAAGTCCTATTACCTTTCAGAAAGGCGATAGCGTTATGATTAATGCCACAGAAATGGCAAAACCGTTCGGAAAACTTGCCAAAGATTGGCTATCCAACAAATCAACCAAAGAGTTTTTATCCACATTATCAGCCGTTAGGACAATTCCCCTAACGGATTTGGTAGAAATAAAACAAGGTGGAAATGGTGAGCAAGGCACTTGGATGCATGAAGATGTAGCAATGGAATTTGCTCGCTGGTTAAGTCCTGCTTTTGCTATTTGGTGTAATGACCGAATTAAGGAGTTGCTTCAATACGGCATGACTGCCACGCAGCCAACTTTGGAGCAAATGATTAACAACCCCGACTTAGTTATCAGCCTTGCAACGCAGCTAAAGAACGAGCGTGAGGAAAAACAGCGTATTGAACAACAGAACGCATTACAAGAAGAACAGCTACGCCAAGCCGCTCCGAAAGTCAACTACTACGACAACCACTTGCAGAGCGTGAACACACAGACATCTACACAAGTAGCCAAACAAATCGGACTGGATGCAGAGAAGTTGCACAAGACGCTGAAAGAAATAGGCGTTATTTACAGACAAAGTGGACAATGGATATTGCATGCGCCTTATTCTACTTGGGGGTTGCACTCTACCCGTACCCAGACCTATACACGTTCGGACGGTTCGACAGGAACAAGTGTATATACGGTATGGACTACTAAAGGTGTGCGGTTCATTATTGCTCTATATGAAAATGATTGGAACGTGAGAAAAGCCATCAAGCAGATAAAAGGTGAGCTGAATCCAGCCGCATAATTCCATTACATAATTATCAGCAGTCGGTTTCAATGCCCGACAGCCTACATTATATACTATAATTTAAGACTAAACAAATATTCATCATGGAAAGAAATACAACACCCGCTAAGAAGCAATACGACCTTAGCGCAATAGACGAATTATTCAAAGACTGCATATCTCCCGAAGA
>OGPT01002380.1_pt1 | contig 15309 bp, 10 predicted proteins | sample 1552951 | NCBI WGS metagenome assembly OGPT01 (sample SAMEA2580224, study PRJEB22360) | human gut metagenome | biome: human gut; feature: human-associated habitat; material: faeces | place: Denmark | collected 2008/2010
AGATATATTTCGCGGATGATATAACTTATAATAATTGGTGTTTTACGTTTGATAAAGAACTTCATTTACCTAATGGATACGTAATAAAAAAGATAGATAAACTAAATAATACAACTAATTTTTATGCAGCGTTTAACTCATCTGAAATATCACTTCCTATTATTGTTAGGACTAAAAACGATGGTGATAGGATAAGCGTCTTAAATCTATCTGGGTTTAAAAAGTTAAAGGATATATACATAGATGAAAAACTTAGTATTAAACAAAGACATAATCAGCCCGTTGTAACAGATAGTAATAATGAAATAATATGGCTTCCAGGCCTTAAAAAATCTAAATATGATAGGTCAAAAAGAGGAAACTATGATATAATATTAGAGTATTACAAGGAGGAACAATAAATGCAGAATAATCAAAATATGAAAAAGGGAATGTTTCCTTATGTAATGTTATTAGTAATTGGTCTTGCCATAATGTTTTTATATAACATGACTAATAATATGAATAAGGAATTAACATATAATGAGTTTAATAAGGCATTAAATAAAAATAATATTAAAGAAGTTGTTATAACGCCTTCTACGCAAGCTTACACATACCAATTAACAGGTACGCTAAGAAATTCTAAAAAAGGAGAAACGTTTAGTGTTAAAACACCACTTTCTGATACTGTTATTAAACAAATAGTAAGTGCAAGTGAGAAAAAGGACTTTAAGATAGTATCTAAATCAGATCCTACATCAAGTACTTGGTTTATGTTTTTAACTAACATACTTCCTTACATAGTTTTAATTGGTATTGCATTTTGGTTCTTTACAAAGCAACTAGGTGGTCAAAAAGGATCAATGGACTTTGGAAGAAGTAGGGCTAAATTAAATCCTGATAAGGGAAAAGTAACATTTAAGGATGTTGCAGGATTACCAGAAGAAAAAGAAGAGTTACAAGAGTTAATTGATTTTCTAAAAAATCCAAAGAAATTTACTAAATTAGGAGCTAGAATACCTAAAGGTGTTTTACTTGTAGGTCCTCCAGGAACTGGTAAAACATTACTTGCTAAGGCAGTTGCAGGAGAAGCAAACGCACCATTTTACTTTATATCTGGTTCTGATTTCGTTGAATTATACGTTGGTATTGGAGCATCAAGAGTAAGAGATATGTTTAAGCAAGCAAAGCAAAATGCACCTTGTCTAATATTTATTGATGAAATCGATGCAGTAGGTCGTCAACGTGGTACAGGTATTGGTGGAGGCCATGATGAAAGAGAGCAAACTCTTAACCAATTATTAACTGAAATGGATGGCTTTGGAGCAAACGAAGGAATTATAATAATTGCTGCAACTAACAGACCTGACGTACTTGATCCAGCACTTTTAAGACCAGGGAGATTTGATAGGCAAGTAACTGTTGCTCTTCCAGAACAAAAAGCAAGGGAAGAAATATTAAAAGTACACGCAAGAAATAAAATATTATCTAAAAACGTACACTTAGATAATATTGCAAAAAGAACAGTTGGTTTTTCTGGAGCTGATTTAGAGAACTTACTTAATGAGGCTGCATTACTTGCGGTTAGAAGAGAAAAAAATGCTATTACAATGTCTGAAATAGATGAGGCAATAGATAGAGTTATCATGGGACCTGCTAAGGTAACTAAAAAATATACTAAAGAAGAAAAGAAGTTAGTAGCATATCATGAAGCTGGACACGCTGTATTAGGAATAAAATTAGATAATGCAAATGATGTTCAAAAGGTAACTATTATTCCACGTGGCCAGGCTGGTGGATATAACTTAATGCTTCCGAAAGAAGAAAAATATACAGCAACTAAAACAGAATTATTAGAACAAATAATGGGATTACTTGGTGGTCGTGTTGCAGAAGAAGTTGTGTTTGGTGAAATAACAACGGGAGCGCACAATGACTTTTCAAAGGCAACAAAGATTGCTAGAAGCATGGTAACAGAATATGGAATGTCTAGTCTAGGACCAGTTCAATTAGAAACTCCAGAAGGAAGTTCTTTCTTAGGAAGAGATTATAATAAAAATAGAAACTTCTCTGACCAAGTAGCATTAGAAATAGATAATGAAGTTAGAAAAATAATTAATGATTGTTATAGTAAAGCTAAAAAGATAATAGAAAAAAATAGAGATTTACTTGATTTAATAGCTTCTAACTTAATTGAGCACGAAACATTAACAAAAGAACAAATCGATTACATAGCAGAAAATGGTAAGATGCCAGTTGAGGAAATGCTAGATGATGTAAACCTTTCAAAACTAAAAGAAATGGCTAAGGCTCAAGGGATTAAAGGTTATTCTTCAATGAATAAAGATGAACTTAAAAAGGCTTTATCAAATGATTCATCAGAAGAAGAGAAAAAAGACGACTAATTGCTAGTCGTTTTTTCTTTATATAAAAATAAATGTATGATATAATTAATGTGATTATAGATACGATAGTTTGGAGGTTTTAATATGACGTATGAAGAAATTACTAATAAAATACTTGGAATGTTTAGTAAGGATATGGCACCCGAAGAAAGAAAATTACTTATTATGTTATATGATACTTGTACTTATAATAAAGATTGGGATGATGAGCCAACATTTAGTTTGTTAAGAGTTAAAACGTCATTTGATAATATCACCAAAAAAATGTCTAGCATATTTAATATAAAATCAAGTAGATTAAAATATGTTGATTCCGATCTTTATGATAAGGATATGTCTAATTTACATGTTGATATGGAAAGTTTAAATAAAATAAGAGAGAATACTCACGAATTTAAACATAATTCTGAAAATAAAAGAGATACATTTGATAAGTTTAAAATTGAATTAATGGAAGATTATATAATGTTAGAAGATTGTATTCAAAATTACAGTGATGATAATAAAATTTTAAAAGCAAAAATTATGAAATTATTAACAGATATGGAAATACTACTAGGTTTACCAGTAACATTTACATCAAAAATTCCAATGTGTGTTAGTGAGATTATTGAAAAAGAAAAAAAACAAGAACAAAAAGGTGGTGTAACTCATGTTAAATGACATATTATATGAAATTAAAAATAAATATGAAAAAGATATTGATACCTTATCTGACAATGTAGTTGCATTACAAAATAGTTTGAATGATGAAATAAATATTAACAGCGCAATAAGAAACTTTATAGAAGAATATAGGTCATCACATAAAATTAATTTTGATATTCTTGAGCCTTATAGAAAACTTTTGATTGAACGTGGAATAATAGAGGATAAAGATTATAAAAATCTAATAAAGATAAAGGAAGAGTTAGAAGTTGATTTTCCTGAAAAAACTATAAAAATAAAAGAAGAATTAAGCAAACTAGTAAATAGTTGTAATTCATATTCGATGAATCATACAAAAAAATATCAGTTGATAGTTAAGGAAAAGTCGAATTTTGAATATATAGCAAGTGGGAAAAAGGAAGAATTAAGTAATATTAATATGTTACTTGAAGGAAAGATTTTTGATGAAAATATATATGACACCATAAATGATATACCATATATTAAACCTGAAGAAAAAGAAGAAATTTATTTTAATATAACTCTTAATGGAATTAAAACTTTTAATTCATATATTTCAATGGAAGCTAAAAAACAGGAAGAATATAAAAAGCAAAAAATGCTTAATGAGGCAAGGAAAGTTAATCGTAAAAGAAAACAAAATATAGAGTTAGATAAAAAAGTAAATCATAGTGAAGAAAATCTAGTTGGTTTATCAGATGAAGAATTAGATCTTATAAAACGAGCTGAGAAAATAGTAAATGAAAATAACACTGAAAATGATGCTTTTTTAAAGACTTTGGTTGGATTAGATTCTATTGAAATGTTAGATTATATTGAAGGAACAAAAAATGCAGAAGAAAAAATAGCTATTGTATTGAAACAACAACTAATTCCTCAATTAAAAGCTGGAAAATTAGTAAATGCAAAAAAAGTTTTAGAAACTTATATATCAAAATATAATTTTATTAAAGAATCAAATATTCCTGAAAATAAGTTGAAACGAGTTGGAAAGGAATATGTTTTACAAACTATGGATATGGCCAAAAATATGCTTCAAAATTTAGATAAAGAAGGTGGTTATTATTCTTATATAGAAAAGCCATTGTTGGATATGGAGTATGCTATTGAATCTGATGAAGTACTTAATGATCCTTATTTTGATGAACTATATGATACATTGAAGAACGCCATAAACTATGTTTCTGAACTAATGAATAGTAATAATATAGAACAAGAGCAGAATTCTGAGAAACAAGTCTCTGATCTTGAATTTTATGGTAAAGATACCAATAATTTAATTATATTTGCAGATGGGATAGATTTATCAAAACAAATTGATGAAAATGAAACATTAAATTTTTCTCATAAAAAGAAAGTTTTGAAAGCTTTAGAAAAAATGTCCAAAGATCCTAATATATTAATTACTTCAAACCATAAAGTTAAAGATAATATAAATAAAGATAAATATAAGTTTTTAAGAAGCTATAAATCTTCTGATTATAGAATTGTTTATAGAGTGTTTGCTGCATCAGGGCTAAGCAAATTATATGGTAAGAAAATGAATGTGGTATTTCCTATTCGTGTATTTTATGGAGCAACAGATGAAAAAGATGCTGATTTTAAAAAGGCTAAGCAAATGTATGGTACGGTTCATAAAGAAATAGAAAAATATATAGAAATTTTGAATTCTGATGACTATGATGATATAAAAGATATTGTATCAGAACAAAAAAAGAAAATTGATAAATTTATAAAGGATAGTGATCCTAAAAATCCAGGGGATTCAGGTATTGGTTCATTAGGAGGTGGTAGTGATGAATAATTTAAAAGATTTAATTGTATTATTAGAAAAGGAAATTCGTTATACTTCAAATGATAAAATAAAAAAGTTGGAACTTGCATCAGAAAAACTGAATTCTCCAATGAACTACACTAAAGAATCAATAGAAAATTTAAATGAAATATTAATAGATGAGGTTCGTTTAACAGAAGATGAGTTAGATAGAATTCGTAATTTTGCTAAGTTGAGCGATACTGCTAAAAAATATTATCTTCATGATGCATACTCAGAGGAAGATAAAGTACTTTATTCGATACCAGATAGAATTAATAAAAGTAAAGAATTTTACCAAAGTAAAAAAATAGGGGAAATTAATGTAAAAAAATTAAAAAGAAAACTAACTGGTAAATTAAATGAACTAATTAATGAAGATGAAATAAATATTATTAATAACTGCCTTAAGAAAAATAATATTTCAGGAAAAAACATCTGGAAAGAAATACATAAAATCAATTTTAATATATTTAAAAATTACAATATAAATACGCAAGAGTTAGGAACTATTGTTTTAGAAGAAACTAATGTAGATGAAAAAGAGCTTGTTAAGCTATTAGCTTCTTATGGCATTAATTTTTCTGAGTTTACAAAAAATGATAAAAGTACATTATTGTTGTATGCTGATTTAGGAAAGATAGATGAATTGTTGAAATTCTTGCAAGATGAAAACGCTCTTACTACTAAGTTGACAAAATACACTGGTATTTTAACTTTGATGTTTATTAGAACTTCACTTCAAGATTTAATAAATTTAAAAGAGTCGACAATTGGTATTGATTTTAAAGATCTTGTTAGTATTTTTCCGACAGCACTATATCCAAATGTACGCACTTATTCAAGAAAAAAAATAATAGGTTCAGAATTCATTCAGACACAAGAAAGTGGATTATTAACCACAATTCAAAAAAATGCTCAACTTATGAATGAAAATGGTATAGATATTCAGTATGTCTGGGATGAATGTCCTTCTTTCCTTAAACAGAGTAATAGTGCAAATAAAGATAATATTGCTGGATTGAAATCTTACGGGATTTCGTTACTTGATGAAAATGGTAAACCTAAAAAAATGCTTAGTGTACTAGGTAATAGAAACCCAAGTATGATAGATATTTATGATACTGCATTAGAAGCGGATGCTAAAGAATATGCCCTTAATAATTTATCTAGTTTGGCTCCATCGACAAGATATAAATTTAATTTGATAAAAGCTGCGAAAGCACTAGGCATGCCTGATTCTGATATTTTTAGAGGTTATAGAGCACCTAATAGAGAGTTATCATTAAATCTAAAAAAATTATCCTTAAATCCTCACCTTTCAACTGATATAGACAAACAAAATGAACTTTATGGTAAGGTTAATATAGAGATACCAAATTTTAGAGTATATGATAATTTATTTGATATAGTAAATCCTATAAATGTATCAGAAGAAGTATTAGACGATAAAAATATTAAAGCCATTGAAAGATTTAAAGAATCAGAAGAGCTTTATAATTTTAATGGAGTTAAAATATCGAGAAGAAAGGTTTTAAGGCTCTATAGTACTTTAATGCAAAATGATAAGTCAGATGAAATGGATGCTTTATTATATTGTATAACTTATGGCAGTATGTTAGATAAGAATGAATTAAGAAATATTTATAATTTGGTAAAAAAGGTATGTAATTTTAATAATGTTTCTAGTTTTGATGTTAATACAACTAGTTATGTTGATATAAAAAATGAGGCAAAAGCTATGGTAAATGGAGGTAAAAATGGTTAATGACGATTTAAAAAAAATAAACATTAGTAAGGAATGTTTAGAAGTAGTAAAAAATACCTTTGATTATGATACTATAGTTTCACTGGCATATAATTATGAAAATATAAATAATAATATAAAAATGCTAAAATCTTATGGTCTAAAAGACATTGATAGGTTTTTTATTGAGAAAAATCATATTTTTTTGATAAAAAGTGAATTATTAGCTAAAAAATTTTCTAAATTTAATATACCTGTTTTTATGGAAATTATAAATAATGATTATAGTGCAATAGATAAAATTTTTTAATAGATAGTTATAATAATGTAACTTAATGTTTATGTGGAAGTATCCTATTGAATGTTTTTGCTGAATTACATTTCACTATAGGACTTCTTTTTTTAGTGCCTTTTCCCTAAACTATTTAGATTATAAGAGAATATTGACATTTAAGTATTTATGTGTTAGTATAAATGGCATTTATGGGAAAAGGGGTTTTGATATGGAAAACGAAAAAAGGATAAATGATTTTTTTAGTAAAATAAAAAATAAAAACTTGAATAACGACGATGACGTATATGCGGAATTAATTACGTTTGAAAGAGACGATAATTTAAAAAATATGAAAGATGAATATGTCATTGTTTCTAGAGAATTTTCTTTAGAAGAAAGGCTTTTACTTTCAGAAGCCTTAAGTTATTATCGTTTATTAAGAAAAAATAGTAATATAAATCTGTTTGAAATATTAACAAACGTGAATTATGATTTAGAAAAATTTTATCAAGTTGCCGAATCTAGAATAAATGAAGAACAAAATAGAATTTTATCTAGTTCACAAAATGATAAGAATTATGAAATAAAAGAGCTAAAAGATTTATCAATTATCATATCTATGTTTAAGAAATATAAAAAATTAAGAGATATATTTTTGATTAGAGCATATAACTTCGGCAATATTAAGGAGACTTCTAGAAATTATTCATCATCTCCAGCTATACATATTGATGTGCGCTGGGATGGGTTTATAGCAATTAACACATGTGGGATGGAAGCTAAAAAAGAAGAAATGCCACAGGTTAAAATATATGCAACAATAAAAAATGATAAAATTTCAAAAGTAATGGCAGAAATAGGATCATACTATATTGAGAATAATATTGATGGTTTTTATAAAACAAGAGCTTATGAATCAAATGATATGCTTACTATAAGGATGAATGATTTGAGTAAATTAGATGATCTTGTAAAGTGGTTAAAAAGTAATGAAGATTTATGCTTTTCTAATCATCCATTTATGCCCATTGTTGATGGAGTTTCTATTAGCTTAGATGAATCCGGATCATACAATCGTTTCGTTAGTGAGACTATATATAATTATGCAAAAAATTCTAAAGAAGACTTAAGCTATAACGGATTTGTGAATTATCTAAACTCAAAGGAGTACTTAGAAAGCTTAACAGATCATGAAAAAAGAATGTTTGATAAAAACTTAAACTTTGCTTTAAATGGTGAAATGACATTAGCTCAATTTAAAAAAGAAATAAGTACTGCCAAGGATGAATATAAATCATATAATGCCTTAATTGCATCATTTAAGAAATTTGAAAAAAATCTTTGTGAGTCTAACGCCATTTATGATGATAAGGCTCTCTTAGAGGTTATAACAAGAGGCTTTGATGATATTAGGAATGAAAATCCTACTTATGCTGATTTGGGGAATTCAGAATTATTCTATAATTGTTGCTCTAAAGTAACAAATGAAGATTCTTTAATTGATGATTTGATTTCATCAATACCTTATAGAACCTTATATGGTTGTGATAGTATAAGGGTTAAGTATTTGTTTTATAAAATGATAGAAAAATGGAATGAAGAAGGCGGATTAAGAAAAATCCAAGAAGGAATAAGAGAGTTCAGAAAACTATTCTCGCTATGGTGTGTAGATGGATATGCTGCCAATAATCCCGATAAACAGGAGTATGTTGATTTATATAATGAATTAAGAAATATTGCATCAAAAAGTTCTTCAATTGGATTTGGAAAACCATTTGAAAAATTGCTTGACAATGTTACAAATGGAGCAGCAGAACAACATGGTGTTGTAATCAATAAAAAAGCTTCTAAATCATCTGTTTTAAGAAAATGTTTTAAAAGAAAAAAAGAATTATCAGAAAACGACTAATTTCTAGTCGTTTTTTTCTCTTCTTTAATTACAGATTTATTTTTACTTTTATATCCAGGTTCTGTTCCTTTTATATAATATAAAATGGTTTTAAGTTTAGAGTCATTAGTTGCTTCTTTACCAGTATTAACATCTGTTAAAACACCAACGACATTATTTGGTTTTTCATACCATTTGGCATCCTTTTCTCTTAAGTAGCCTTCTATCGTGTCTGCCCATATGTTTTTAGCATATTTATATTCTTTATTAGATAACTTTCTATTATCATCATATCCAGTCCAGACTCCAACTACAACATCGGGATTATATCCAACAGTCCATAAATCATAATCAGTAGTACCACTTTTAACAGCATATTTTTTTGTTAGTTTAGGTTTAATAGAGGCGCAAGTAGGTGATGTATAACTTTTTAATGATGTATCATACGTATTAGATAAAAGTTCACTTAATATATACGTGTATGATTTATTTAATACTTTATCCTTTTTATTTTTATATTCATAAAGTACATCTCCATTACCATCTTCTACCTTTTTTATTAGGTGCTCTTTAACACTATACCCGGAGTTCGCTAAGGTAGCATATGCGTTAGTAAATTCTAAGATAGATAATTCATTAGTTCCAAGAGGAAGTGATGCATTAGCCTCTAATTTGCTTTTTATACCCATTTTCCTTGCGTATTTAATCATAATATCTTCTCCTAAGAACAGGTGAGTTTTAATTGCGTATATATTATCAGAGTAACAAATAGCAAGTGCCATTGTTATTTTATCATTAGGATAAATATTACCATAATTGCTGGGAGAATAAGAAAGCCCATTATCTAAAGTAAAGGTCGTTGGTTTGCTTAAAAATGTAGTTGATGCAGTAAGTCCATTTTCTAGTGCAGCATAATATAAAATCGGTTTCATGGTGGAACCTACTTGTCTTTTAGATTGCATTGCTCTATTATATTGTGATTTAGAATAATCTTTTCCGCCAGCTAGTGCTATTACTTCACCATTATTTGGATTCATAACAACAGCAGATGTTTGCATTTCTTTTTTTCCTTCTAAATTATTTTTAATTGCATTATCTAATGCTGTTTGCGCATTAATATCAAGACTTGTATATATTTTAAGTCCTTCTTGCCTAATTGTGTTTTCACTTACTATTTTTAAGTCTTGTAATTCTCTTATTACAGCATCTTGATAATACATTAATGTAGATAAATTAAGGTTTTCCTTTTTACCGTAATAGCTTAGCTTCACATCGATGGTTTCATTCATTTTATCTTTTGTAATTATTTTATTGTTTACAAGTGCATTTAATATTTCTTTCTGCCTTTTTTTAGCGGCATTTAAATCATTTAATGGAGAGTAATTATCAGGAGACTTTGGTATTCCAGCAAGCATCGTACTTTCAGATAAATTTAATTCTTTAGCAGGTTTATTAAAATAGTATTCAGATGCATTTTCAATTCCAAGTATTCCGTTTCCATAATTAATTGTGTTTAAGTAGCCTTCTAATATTTCTTCTTTTGAATACTGAGTTTCTAATTTAAAAGCATACCAAGCCTCTTTTATTTTTCTTTCCCAAGTTTTATCAAATGTCAAAAATAAATTTCTAGCATACTGCTGCGTAATTGTTGAAGCTCCTTGCGTTAAATTTTTAGATTTTATGTTTATAAACATAGATTTTACTATTCTAGGAATATCAAAACCATTGTGCTTATAAAAGTTTTTATCTTCAGAATATATGGTTGCGTTAACTAAGTCTTTTGATATGTCCTTTAATTTAACCCATTTTTTAGTACCATTATTACCTTCATAGAAACTTTTTTTATCTTTATCATACATATATATACTATTTGAATTTTCTATATCTATTTTAGAACCGTACTTAGCACATAAGAATAATATTGTATAAGAAAGGCAGAATAATAACATTAAAGCGATTATGATTTTACATATTATATTTACTTTTTTCATTTAAATCGCCTTCTTTCTAATTTTAGTATTGCTCAAAAATTAAAAAGTTTTCATAATATTAGATATTTTTGCGTAAAATATTGTAAATTTATTAATAGAGGAGTGATTAGATGTTTTGTAGTGAATGCGGTTCAAAAAACGAAAATGGTTCATTATTTTGTGAAAACTGTGGTCATAAATTTGAAGAAACAGTAAAAAAAGAAAATAAAACAAAAAAAGAACCAACAAAACAACAAGGGAAAAAGAATATAACTAAATATATTATTATTTCTATTGTTGTATTATTAGTAGGAGCATATTTATTAATTGATAATATGTTTAGTCCTACAAAAGTAGCAGAAGGATACTTTAATGCAGTTGCCAATTTAGATGCTGACAAATTATATGGATACCTTGATGTTGAAGAAAGTGAATTTACTTCTAAAAAAGTATTCAAAGATATAATTAATTCAGAAAATGATTCTAAAAAAGAAGTTATTAATTATAGTATTGACAAAGTTGAAAAATCAACAGATGGAATGAGTGCGAGTGTTACAATTAAATACATGTTAAAAGACTCTAAAGATTCTAGTACTTTAAAAATTGATTTGGTAAAATCAAAAAACAAAAAATGGTTACTATTTAATAATTGGAAAGTTAATACAGGAAATTATATTGTTGTAAAAGATTATAAATTTAATTTACCAACTGGTTCTAAATTAACAATTGAAGGTAAAAAAGTAGATAAAAAATATCTTAAAGAAACAGAAGATGAAATTGATACTTATGTAATACCTGCTTTATTCGCAACTAACTATAATATAAAAGTTGAATTAATGGGATTAGAAATAGAAAATAAAATAAAAATTAATAGTTATTCTGATTATAACTTAGATTTTACAGAAGATAATATTTCTAAAACAGGAAAAGAAAAATTACAAAAAGCAATCAAAACATCATTAGAAAATTTATATAATGGTGCTAAAGAGAAAAAAACTTGGGATGAAGTTAAATCAAATTTCGAATATAAAAATGGTGATGTAAGTAAAGTTGAAAAAGCTTATAATGATTTATTATCATCATTCAGTAATTCATCATCAACATTAAATAGTATTACTTTTACTAAAATAGAATTAAGTAGTGCTTCTTTAAATAAAAAAGGACAATTATATCTATCAGTAAAAGCTTCATATGATTTCTCATTATCATATCAATCTGGTGATGAAACTAAGACAAATGATAGTGATGATTATGATTATATGTATTTAACATTCGATTATAGTGATAATGCATTTAAATTAGTTGATGCCACTAGTTTAAATACTTATTTTTCAAAATATTATTAAGAGGAGGAAATAAAATGGCAAAATTTTGTACAAAATGTGGTAGTCCATTAGAAGAAGGAAAGCCATGTAAATGTGAAAGTGAAAAAAAAGAAGTGAAAAATGTTTCTAGTTCAAACTTCGTTGAATTATTAAAAGAATATTTAAACGTTGTTAAAGGTATGGTAAAAAAACCTATTGATACATTAAAAGAAAAAAATGATGAAAGTAATTTCAATTTAGCTTTAGTTTCAATTGGTGTTACTAGTATTATATTAGGATTTGTAATGTGCTTTATTATAAAAAGCATGATGGGTGGTTTATCTGGATTAGTAGATATTCCTTATGTTAAAGTATTCTTAGTTGGATTTATTACAATGGCTGCAATGATTTCAGTTATGGCTCTTATTGCTTACGTAATAGTTGATAAATTATTAAAATCAGAAACTTCAATTAAAAAAATGTTCATACTATTTGGATTATCTTCAATAGTATTCGCTGAAGTTTTAATAATAGCTGCATTATTAGCTATATTTGAAATAAATGCTACAGTAATATACATTATAATGGCAATTGGAGCTCTATTATGGTTTGCATATAATTTAAGAGGAATTGAATCATATTCAAAAATTGATGTAAACATGATTGGATATACAATGGCAGCAACAAATGCAACTACTATGTTAATAATGTATTATTTAATTAAAAATGTAATTGCTAAAATTTTAATGTAATTAAATGCATCATATTGATGCATTTTTTTTTAAAATATAGTATAATGGTTTAGTAAAAGGGAGGTACTTATGGATAAAATATATATTTTTGGACACAAAAATCCAGATACAGATTCAGTAACTAGTTCTATAACACTTTCTTATTTAAAAAATAAATTAGGATTTAATACTGAACCAGTAGTGTTAGGGGAAATTAATAGTGAATCAAAGTTTGTTTTAAACTATTTTAATACTAAAGTTCCAATATATTTAAATGATGTTAAATTACAAATGAAAGATTTAAATTATCATAAAGGTTTTTTAGTAAATAAAAATAATTCTTTATTTAATACATATAAATATATGACAGAAAACAATGTTACAGGTATTCCAGTAGTTGATGATGACAATAAATTCTTAAGTATTGTGACTGCTAAAAACATAGCTGAATATATTATAAATGGTAATTATAGTTATTTGAATACTTCTTATAGTAATATTATAGATGTCTTAGAAGGTGAATCAATAACAAAATTCGATGATGAAATCGAAGGTAATGTTTTAGCGGCATCTTATAGAAGTACAACATTTATGGATTTAATTACTTTAACAAACAATGATATTTTAATTGTTGGAGATAGACACAGTATATTAGAAACTGCTGTCAATAAAAAAGTTAAATTAATTATAGTGGTAGGAAATGGTTTAATAAAAGATGAACATATTGAAATAGCAAAACAAAATAAAGTAAATATTATTAGAACAAAATTAGATACATATGAAACTGCTAAAAAAATTGGCTTAACAAATTATATAAAAAATATTCTTAAAGAAGATAGAACTTATACTTTTGATCAAAATGATTATTATGACGATTTTTTAGTTAAAAGTAGTAAACTTAAATTCAACAACTATCCAATTATAGATAAAGATGATAATTGTTTAGGACTTATAAGGGTAACAGAAATAACTGAAAAAAACAAGAAAAAAGTTATTTTAGTTGATCATAATGAGTTTGAACAAAGTATTGATGGTTTAGAAGAAGCTGAAATATTAGAAGTAGTAGATCATCATAAAATAGGTAACATTTCTACTAAAAATCCTATTAATTTCAGAAATATGTCAGTAGGTAGTACTAATACTATAATTTATCGTATGTTTAAAGAAAATAATATTGAAATTCCTAAACATATAGCAGGATTAATGATATCAGGAATATTATCTGATACTTTATGTTTAACAAGTCCTACAACAACTGAATTAGACAAAGAAGTTGTTAAAAGTCTTAGTGATGTAGCAGAAGTAGATTATGAAAAGTATGCTATTGAAATGTTTAAGGCTGGAACTTCATTAAAAGGTAAATCAATTAGTGAAATTGTTTCAACGGATATTAAAAAGTTCCATAATGATGATATTACTTTTGCAATTTGTCAAATCTTTACTTTAGATTATGAAGAAATATTAAAGAAAAAAGATGAATATGTTAAAGAAATAAGCAAAGTAAATGAAAATAAAGAATATGATTTTACTATTCTTTTAGTAACAGATATTATTAAAAACGGATCGTATATTTTATTTACAGAAACAGCTAAAACATATTTAGAAAATGCTTTTGATATTTCTAATATGGAACAAGGTTATTATTTAGAAGGATTAGTTTCTAGAAAAAAACAAATTGTTCCTCAAATAATGGATGTTATCTTATAATATCCTTTAAATGTCTTCGTAGCTCAGCTGGATAGAGCAATCGCCTCCTAAGCGATAGGTCGTGTGTTCAAATCACATCGGAGACGCCAGATGTTAATAAGACTTTTTAAGTCTTTTTTTAATGCTATTAATGTAAGTAATAAGTATTTTGCATAAAATTATAGAAATATATTCTTTTTTCGTGTATAATTAATATTAGAAAAGCGAATTAAAGGAGGTTTTCTGTGAAAAGCGAAGATTTAAAAAAATTAAAAGAGAGAGTAAAGCAACTACAGACTAAAAGGAATGAAGTACTAGAAATACAAAAGGAAATATCTGAATTAGAAGAAACAGAAAGAGTTAAAAGATATTTAGAATTGCAAGATATTTTACAAGAAAAAACAACTGGTAGAAATACTGGATTTGATAGATTTACTGATGAAAAATTAATTTCTATTGCTTTAGGTGAAATTAATATAATTCCAGATGAAGAAATATATGTATATATAGGTACATACAAATATAATAGAGAAATAGATATTGTTCATTGTTCAAATGATGTTTTAGTTTTTAGAGCTAAGAATACCGCAGATGCGAATTTTTTGTATTATGTACTTGCAAATGATGATTTTTTTGTTTACTCAATGGCTACATCAAAAGGAACAAAAATGCCTAGGGGTGACAAAGCTTCTATAATGAAATATGAAGTCGAATCATTCGATTTGAATACGCAGAGAAAAATTGCAAGCATTTTAAAACCAATAGATAAAAAAATCGAGCTGAACAATGTGATAAACAATAATTTAGAGCAACAAACGCAGGCTATTTTCAAGTCTTGGT
>OGPT01002397.1_pt1 | contig 15216 bp, 8 predicted proteins | sample 1552951 | NCBI WGS metagenome assembly OGPT01 (sample SAMEA2580224, study PRJEB22360) | human gut metagenome | biome: human gut; feature: human-associated habitat; material: faeces | place: Denmark | collected 2008/2010
AGGCGGAATATCCGAGCAGAGCCGCCGCAACCAGCGCTGCGAGCATGAATATCAGTCCAAGAAGCCGGCAGGGCAGCAGTCCCAGTGAAAGCGCGTTAGCGAGCGCCATCAGCTCAACGCCGCCGAGGAACGCAAGCATATATTCGATTTTCATTTCAGTAATTCCTTTCTTATCCGCTTGATGTTGCCGCTTATCTTGTGTTCCAGCACCAGCTCGTCCGGGGTGTCCTTGCAGACGAGCCAGTTTTCCGGATTCAGCCTGATGGAAGCAATGCTCTGCTTCTGGCGGCGGGTGGGATTCTTTCCGTGCTTCATGCCCGCACCGCCTTTTCCGCGCCCTTGAGGTCAAGGTGCATCATCTTCGCCATGCGGACTATCCCGTTAAAGTCGTAGTCGCCGGAGTCAAAGGCGTTCCCGAACAGCCGGACTGCTCCACGTATTCCCTCGGCGGTCTGGGCTACCTTGTAGAGGAGCGTCAGCTCCTGCTCCCTGCCTTCAAGCACCGGGAACAGCATTTTGATATCCTCGGGCTGAACGTCCCCGGTGCTTATCTGCTGCCACTGCCATGCGCGGTTCGCGACCTGACGGTACTGCTCCCGGGACTTGCCCTCGATTTTCTCCCGTATCCCCTGATTCCCGACCAGAACAACGCCGAGGGTCTGGCGGCGCTGGTGCTGGCAGCGGTGATGCTGTGTGTGGCTGTCCCGGCGGTGTTTGCCGAGGATGCCGCGCCCGGGGCCACCACCATCGGCGGCGCAAACACCACCCTCGTCCCGGGGGAAGAAGAAAATTGTCTGAGCTGGCTCTTCGGCTCCAAAGATAAGATCACCATGCCCTATCTGAACATCAAGGGCAAGGGCCTGCGCCGGAACGTGACGCTCGATCTGGTGGACTGCCTGGTGGGCATCACCTACACCGAGCTTGGCTCCATTGGCAGCTATGTCAGCGCCAGCGCTGCGCAGCAGGCGTGGAAGGCGCAGGCGGGGGCCATCCACTCCTATCTGGAATACCACAAGCAGTACGGTTCGTCCACCAATGCACTGATCTACACCCCGGTCAATCAGATCCCTTCCTCTGCCCGCAACGCCATCCGCAAGGCGGTGCAGGCGGTCAAGGATGAGGTGCTGGTGTACAATGGCAGCGTGTGCGATGCGGTATGGTCTGCCAGTGCAGGCTACAATACCCAGACCGGCGTGTACGGCACCTGCTCCAGCCGGGACGCATGGGGCACGGACGTGCCCTACCTGCAAAGCGTGGAAAGCCCCTACGAGGAGCAGTACCACAACCTGCTGCGCCGGGTGATCGGCAAGGACTACACCTATATAGAATACAACGACAGCCGCACCGGCGAGCCCTACCAGAGCGCCGACACTACCCACAAGGATCTGGGCGGCTTTGTGCAGTACAACACGCTGGTGTCCAACGGGCGCAGCTATCGGTACATCAACCAGTTCGTTTCCTCTCGCTACTGCTTTGACTTTGGCACCGATGCCAGCGGCACCCTCTGCATGACCTACTACGGTTTTGGCCACGGCGTAGGCATGAGCCAGTGCGGCGCGGTGGGTTACGCCGCCGAGAAAGGCATGAATTACAAGCAGATCTTACAGCACTACTACACCGGGGCGCAGATCCGTACCCGCACTACCCGCAGCGGCGGGCTGTTCGGCTGGCTGGCAGGGCTGTTCCGCTGAACGTGTTTGACTGAAATTTTGGAAAAACCTTCTCAAACGCCGCAGGATTTGGTATACTATATCCGTTTGTGAAAAATGAACGGGAAACATAACTGCGTGGAAAAGCGCACGGATTGGAGTATCAGCATGGAGTTGGATCAGGAAAAGCAAAATCAGGAGGCCGCCGAGCGCTGCCGTGCACTGGCACAGCGCATCGTGCGGGAGCTGGCTCCCCGCAGCGTACAGGTGCTGGAGGACAGCGGGCTGCTGGAAAAAGCTTTTTGTAAAATGAATACTGCGGTGGTGCAAAGCGCCCCGGAGCTGCTGGTGGTGGCAGACCCCCAGTGGGTCAGCCTGCCCGCCGTACAGGCGGAAAAGGTGCTGCTGGTGTGCGCAGAGTACGCCGGCATGGCGGACTGCGCAAAGCAGCTTGCTGCACAGGGCTTTTGCCGGGAGCTGGCGTGGAAGGATCACGGCAAGGAGCAGCTAACCGCGCTGTTCTGCCGCATGGACGCCCCGGAGCTGCCGGAACTGGAAAACGGCTACGAGCAGCAGCTGGACGTTCTGCGGGAGCGCACCCTGCTGGCCAAGCGCACCGCTGCCGAGCAGTCTGCCCAGCTGGAGCGGCTGCGCAGCGACCTTTCCCTGAGCCGCAGCCACGAGCAGGACTTGGAAAAGACCCTGAACAGCGTGGTCAACTCCACCTTCTGGAAGGCCAGCTGGCCGCTGCGGTATCTGGTAAGCAAGGGCCGCCAGCTGTGGCGCACCTTCCCGCTGTTCGTCTTTTTGGCCACCCTGCGCCGGGTGGGCTTTGCAGGCGTAAAGGCACAGGCCAAGGCCAAAAAGGAGTATAAAAAGCTGTTCCCGGGCAAGGCGATGCCCGCCGACCGCTTTGCGGACGTGGAGCTGCTGGTAAAACAGGCCGCAGACCAGCCCGCTGCACCGCGCATCAGCATCGTGGTGCCGCTGTACAACACCCCCCACGATTTTCTGGTGGAGCTGCTGGACTCGGTGCAGAACCAGAGCTACCGCAACTGGGAGCTGTGCATGGTGGACGCCGGGCAGGATGAGACGGTGGGCCAGACCGTGAAGGCCCGCGCCGCCTCCGACCCCCGCATCCGTTATCGGAAGCTGGACAAGAACGACGGCATTGCCGGCAACACCAATCAGGGCTTTGCTATGGTCAAGGGCGACTATGTGGCCCTGCTGGACCACGACGATATCCTGCATCCGTGCGCTCTGTGGTATGTGGCACAGGCCATCGCCGAGCAGGGAGCTGACTTCGTGTATACGGACGAGGTCACCTTTGAGGGCGATATCGACCACCTGACGGTGTACCACTTCAAGCCGGATTATATGCTGGACAACCTCCGCTCCAACAACTACATCTGCCATCTGAGCGTGTTCAGTGCCGCGCTGCTGGCCAAGGTGGGCGGCGACGAGCGGGCGGAGTTCAACGGCAGCCAGGATTATGACCTGTACCTGCGCCTGACCGAGCAGGCCAAAAAGGTGGTGCACATCCCGCACCTGCTGTACTACTGGCGCTCCAGCCCCACCAGCGTGGCAAGCAACATTTCGGCCAAGACCTACTGTCTGGAAGCAGCCATGAAGGCCCTGCGCGCTCACTACGAGCGCATGGGCGTGCCGGTGGACGCGGTGACCATGGTGCCCAACACCCCGGGCTTTTACAAGACTGATTACACCATTACAAAGCCCGGGCGGGTCAGCGTGCTGATCCCCAGCTGCGACCATTCGGGCGACCTGCGGCTGTGCGTGGAGTCCATCTACCGCAAGACCACCTACCCGGATTTTGAAATCATCATCATCGAGAACAACAGCAAGGAGCCTGCCACTTTCCGCTGCTATGAGCAGCTGCAAAAGGAGCACCCGGACACCCTGCATGTGCTCACATGGCAGGGCACCGGCTTCAATTACAGCGCCCTGAATAACTTTGGCGCGCGCGCTGCCACCGGCGAGTATCTGCTGCTGCTCAACAACGATACCGAGGTCATCTCTCCCCGCTGGATGGAGGAGATGGTCATGTACGCCCAGCAGGATCGTGTGGGCTGCGTGGGCGCAAAGCTGCTCTACCCGGACAACACCATCCAGCACGCGGGCATCGGCTTCGGCTTTTTGACGCTGGCGGCGCACATGCACAAGAACTTCCCTGTGGGGCACCCCGGCTATATGGGGCGGCTCTCTTACGCGCAGGATGTGTACGCAGTGACCGCTGCCTGCCTGATGGTGCGCAAGGACGTGTACGAGCAGGTAAACGGGCTGGACGAGAGCTTTGCCGTGGCCTTCAACGATGTGGACTTCTGCGTCCGTGTGCGGGAGGCTGGCTACACCAACGTGTTCACCCCCTTTGCCCAGCTGTACCACTACGAGAGCAAGAGCCGCGGGCTGGACGAAAGCCCTGCCAAGCGCAAGCGCTTCGCCTCCGAGGTGGAGCGCTTCCAGAAGCGGTGGGCAAAGCAGCTGGCTGCGGGCGACCCCTGCATGAACCCCAACTTTGACCTGATGAAGGAGGACTTCAGCTTTGACATCAAGCCGCTGGAGTGAGCCTTTGACCCAAACCGAAACGAAAGGGGGAACGCAGATGGAGTAGTATAACGCACACCTCAATGGTCGATGCCGTTACGAGAACTAACTCCCTTATGGAAGTAATGCTTAACCTCGCTCATATCAGTAACAAGGTCGGCAATTTTAATAAGCTCTTCCGGTGCACCTCTACCAGTAGTAATAACCTCAACGTTATTTTTATGCTCACGCAAAAAATCGACAACCTCCTGCGTCGGCAGCATCTGAGTAGCAAGCACAATATTCAGCTCATCGAGGATAATAATGTCCGCTGCGTGGGAGCTAATAGCTTTCTTCGCTTCTTCCCAGCCGTCACGGCACATCTTTAAATCAACAGGATTGGGATTACGGAAATTAACAAAGGCGTCGCGTCCCACCTGCCGCAGCGTAAACCAGGGCAGATTCTTTGCAGCCCGCGCCTCGCCGTACTCAGGATCATCCTTCAAAAAAGAAAGCATCAGCGTCTTCATACCATAACCGGAGGCACGCAGCGCCACGCCCAAAGCAGCAGTAGTCTTCCCCTTGCCTGTACCTGTATAAACCTGCAGCATACGCTTCACCTATCTTTCCAATAATAAATGCAGCAGCTCCTTCGCACCCTTGGCAATCTCCACCTTGCCAGGGTAGCGCTCCTTGAACTGCGCCAGCGACATATCATCCAAAAACAGCTTATCGTTATTCAAAACCACATCCGGAAGAATAATCTGCTTACCCTGCACGTTCGCCAGAATATCGCTGCCCGTCAAAAGACCGGTAACATTCACCTTGCCGCCGAAAAAGCTGTTGGGCACAGGCACAAAGCGGTGCTCCGAACCGAACTGGCTGTTCAGCTTCGTCATCAAAGGCTCCAGCACACGATAAGCGCCCTCACCCACGGGAATCACCGCAGGCTCTGCAGGATGAAAGTCCTGCATCTGCGCCAACGCCTCGTCCCACTCCAGCATAAAGTTGGCAGTCAGGCCGATGCCGTTTTCCAGCTGCGGGAAGCCGTCGTACCATTCGGTAGGAGGAAAAGGCTTTTCCGCCAGCAGATAAAACTCGTCGCCCAGATAGATAAACGTCTTGCCTGTTTCTTTACGGCAGCGCTCCTGCCATGCGGTCACCTGCTCCACAACCTCTGCGGCCTGCTCCTTCGTAAAGGTGGCAAGCTGCGTCAGGTGCTCGCGGTGCTTAGTAGTGCCTACGGGAACAACAGCCATCGTCAGTACATTGGGATACTGCGCATACAAATCGTGGAAGCTCTTGGCAAGAATCTCGCCGTCATTATAACCGGGACAGCACACAATCTGCGTATGCACCTGAATGCCCGCATCGAACAAAAGCTGCAGGCGCTCCATCAGCTGACCGGCAAAACGGTTGTGCATCATTTGGCAGCGCACCTGCGGGTCGGTAGCGTGTACCGAAACATACAGCGGTGTCAGGTGTGTACGGATAATCCGTTCAAAATCTTCATCCTTCATATTGGTGAGTGTAATGAAGTTACCATATAAGAAGGACAGACGGTAATCGTCATCACGCACATACAGACCCGGACGCATACCGGGAATCATCTGGTCAACAAAGCAAAAAACACAGTTATTGTAGCAGGTCGCAACTCTGTCAAAAACTGCGGAATCAAACTCCAGGCCAAGATCCTCATCCGGATATTTTTCTATATGTACCTGACGGCGTGTGCCATCGGTGGCCTCTATCTCCAGATCAACCTCGTAATCGGAGGTATAGAAGCTCAATTCAATTATATCCTTAACCTGTACGCCGTCCACGCTGCACAGCTTTTCGCCGGCCTTGATGCCTGCGTCCGCTGCCAAACTGTTCTTGCGTACACCACTAATAAGTCCTACCATTACAACTCCTTAAAAAATGCAGATAATCAACCGTGAAAAGATTAGTCGTCAAATTATTATATCATATTAGCTTAAAGAATGCAAAAAGGGGACGCACTGACGTGGCCCCCAAAATAATACTGCTATATAAAAAAGATAGGCAAAGTTCCTCCTGTTTACATAAATACTGCGCCCATTAGCGACAGCCTTCAAAAGTTCACAAAGCGCAACTTGCACAAAGCATGGCTTTATGTTATATTATAGATGATAAGACAACCGCCCAACCAGGTGGGTTGCCGATTTAGGTTACGGAAAAGCCGCCCTGTTCTCGTCAAAGTATAGGGGCGGTTTTTCTATGTCCGTATGCTTTTACTTTCTGTTCTGAAATATGAACGTCAGCAATGCTACGATAAAAATTCCAAAGGACATTAAATCCTGAAAACTGAAATATACCATAGACATCACCTCCATTCCGAAGAATTTCGGCAATGCCCCACCCTCTAGCTCGGTTGTCTTAGACAATATTTTATCATATAAAAGCAAAACACACAACGAACAAATTGTGAAGTTTGCGCTGTGTGTTTTTTTATTGGTCAAAATATTTACTAAAAGTTTTATTGCTTATTTTTCTTCTGCTCTTTGAGCCAATTTTTATAATCTTGGACGGTATCTTTGGCGTAATCTGTTTTTAAATCAGCATAGTAGCCAAGAGCTTTTTCTACCAGTTCAGTATTTCCTTCACGGCTTGCCATGATAAGCATTGATTCAATCGCGATAAATTTATCTTCAATAGTCTTTGACTCTGCAAGGCATCTTTGAGCCATTTCCCAACCCAAGAAATATTTGCCAGTAAATTCCAGTAAACGTTGCAGATTAAACAAACATGTAAGATATGTGTCGCTATCTTTATCTTCGTCTGTTACACAAGCTAAAGCACGCTGATATTCTTCTATCGCTTCATCATACAAAAGGTAGAACTCCAAATCAGCAGCACGCTGAAATCTTGCTTTAAACATATCAGGCGGATTCATGGAAATTATCAAATTATCAATAGCAAATAATTTACCTGGATTCGTTTCGTTAGCTGCCAATTCATTTAATTCTTCTACATTTTTTCCTTGAATATCAGCGATTTTTTCAACAAATTCTTTACGCCAATATTGTTGTATTGTCTGCGGACGTATTTTCTCCAGATACTCCAAAACCTTCGGCACAAATTTTTCTTTCGTGATTGCAGAGTCTGCATACCAAAGGTTCGACTGTCCCATGCCCAAGCCTGCACCAGCTTTTGATGCCGAAAGAACCCTGAAATTACGCAGCTCTTCGGGAATAATATACGCATTTTCTTCTCTGGTTTTAAAATTATATTGCCAATATGTATGATTTTCTACAATGCTATCTTCAAAATACTGATAGTAACGATACATCTCGGCGTGTTCGTACCAGCCAACGATATGCCGTCCTGTATCATTAGTCGCTACCCAGATAACTGTGACATCATCAATTTTATCTACATCATCTGGCACATCTTCTACACGCGCCAGATTCAACCTCTCCCCTGGTGCACGCACATACCCAAGACAGTAATGGTTATACGGATAGAAATTGAAACTTTCACAAGCATCATTATTTTCTTTGACAAACGCACCGCCATTCTTCGGCTGGTCGTTGTCAGTAATGCCACTATAAAGTCTCATCCATGCTATATTACAAAAAACTACTTTTGCCATCTTTATATCTCTCCCAAATTATCTGCTTTCTTCTTTAACGAATGTTGGGAACTGATAATCCAAGTAATTATCCAGTTCGTTGAAATTAGGGAACCTACGTTCCAATTCACGGAATTTCGGTCCGTGAGAATGAATCAGCTGATGCAGGCACTCGTGATAAATAAGGTACTTTAGTACTTCACGCGGCACGCTAGCAGAATTAAGGCCGCAATTCATTTTGATATTATCGCCAAGATAAACATATTGTGCAAAATACGTCTTATAAGCCTTCTTAGTCCAGCCAATCGTCGGGCGCTTGAAGTCGTCGCCCAAGTTGTCTTTTTGCTCTGCCAAAACTTCATCAAGCAAAATTTCCAGCGGTTCAGCGAAAGGCTCTGCGCTAAGCAAGCCAAACTCTGTTTCTGCTTCTTCAATACTAGAGCCCATAGGCGTAACGCCGGTGGGATACAGAAGGAAGTCAAAAATACGTCGCTGATAGGATTCCACATTGCCATACAAGCTGTCAATGATCATCTTATGCGCATTATAAATTGCATGAATATCCTGCTGAATTTTGAAGATGTTGGCCAAAGACGTTTCTTCGCGATACTTCATCGCCAATTTTGACGGGTCGATGTCGTCACGCTCGTCGAACGATTGAAACTCCGGGAAAGCTTTCTCCGTCGCCGTCAGTTCTGCAATGTCTTCCAATTCCTGAGGCGTGGGCATCACACCAAAGCCATCGAAATATTTTTGCAAAAGCAGTTTGCCGTTCTGCTCTTCCGCTGCAACAAACGCCTGCGCATCTGCCTTCATTGCTGCATAGCCTTCCTGCTGGTTGGCGAATACAAGCACTTTCTCGGGCATGTCATTTTTATCATAAACATTGTACCAACCCACAGGCAGCACAGCGGCGTGCACCTTGAAGCCCAAATCACCGTAAGAAATAGCACGCATCGCGTCGATAATGCTGGACACAGGAATTTCTTCCACTTTGTTCTTTTTCTTCGGCTCTTTCTTCGTGCCTCCCGGCGTTCCGCCTTCTTCGCCTTCCAGCAGGAACGAAGGATTGAGCCAACGTGTAAAGCTTGCCCACTTATCACAGAAGTCAACGATGTACACTTCTTTTGTGCCACCGCATTGCTCGCCACGCATGCCGCGCCCAATCATCTGCATTAATAACACGTCACTGTTCGTCGGACGTGTCAGAAAAACTGTATGAATATCAGGAATATCGCTGCCCTCACTAAGAATGTTGACGTTAATCAATACGTCGATATGGTCGTCATTGCCTTCCTTATCCTTATGGTTGTTATGGCGGAAACGTTCAATAATTGCGTCTTTCACACTGTCGTCCATGCCAGAATAAATGCGGTCACATTTTACACCCTTTTTGACAAACATATCTGCCAAAACTTTACAGTGGATAATGTTCAAAGCGAAAATTATTGTTTTGCCGTATTTCTCTTTATTATCAAGATATTCCTTAATAATAACTTCGTTACGTTCGTTAATCTTTGCAATCTTGTTGACTGCTTGTTTCGTCAAATCACCTTTCGCCAGAACTTTTTTCAGCTCATCTTTATCAATATAAGTTTCAATTTCAACATTCGTTTCACGTTTTAAGTTTATCGGCGTAGCCAGCGTGCCATCAGCAATCAGCTTGCTCAAAGAAATGGAATAGATAATTTTCTGCTCAAACAATTTCAGCAGCGAAACGGTGTCCATGTCAGTGTATCGGATTGGCGTTGCCGTAAGGCCCAGCAATTTTGCCTCGGGACATTTTTGGCGCACAGCGTTGATAATTTTTCTATATGAAGGTGCAAGCGCATGGTGCGCTTCATCCACAACGATAATAACCTTCTTCTTAAGCGGAGCTGTGAGATAGCCAAGATTGCGCACTAGACTCTGCACACTGCCCACGACGATATCATCTTTTTTGGATAAAGCGTGTGCGCTGGCATGTGCGCCCGAAACGCAAGTCACTGTCAGACTTTTAATTTCATCACCTGCCACATCTTTCACTAGCGGTGTAAGTCTATAAAAAACATTCGCTGCCTGTTCGACGAGCATATGGCGGTGCGCCAGCCAGACAACTTCATAACCACGCGAAGAAAGCTCATGCAGAAGAAAATAAATACTCGTCATCGTCTTGCCGCTGCCTGTCGGCATCACAAGAATGCCGCTACGACCGTTTTGCTCAAGAAAATATTCCTGCATTGCAATGTTTGCTTCCTGCTGGTAATAATACAGCTTTACATCCTGAATATGCGAATCGCCAAGCAGAATGGTACGCGGCTTATAAAAAGAAGTTTTTAACTGAAATTCTCCTTCCGAGCCTGTGCGTATCATCTCATCAAGATACGCCATAATCACTGCCTGAGAAAGTTTGCACTGTTTCAGCTTGCACAAAGCGTCTTCGTCCTTGCTGCGTATGCCTGCATAATTTTGGTGTTCTAACGTTTTTGCCACATTTTCCAAATGCTCTGGTTCGCTCAAAAAATACTCTTCGATTTCTTCGCGATAGTTGCTTACAAAATGTTCATCGGGAAATTTGCACAAATTGCCCAAATAAGGCGCAACAAAAGCTGCTTCGTCGTACTCTACTGGCGGATGATACTTTGCAGGAGTTTTACTGCTCTGCAGCACTGCATTCAAAAATTTTACAGAGAAATTATGCCACCGAAAAAATATTTTTGACATTTATAAAAAGTCTCCTTTATACTCTGTCAGCCAATCGTTGTCCTCACAATACTACTTAAAGTTTCTCCTAACTAATAAAATCTTAAGAATAGTATTAGCATACGTTACAACAATATTGCTTCCTTTTTTTAACATATTTACATTATATGTCTACCCCCGCCTAAAAACAAGTCTTTTTTTATTGTTCTGCATAAAAAAAGAAGAGCACAACACAAAGTTGCACTCTTACTTTAAGTCGTTCTCATATAAATTTTTTTGCGTTTTACCCTCTGCGCCATCTGCACAGCTTCGCAAGCTCATAGCCACGACTGGCTACAAAATCACGCGTTTCTCCCGTCACAATCAGAGGAACGTCACGCAGCTCCTTCGGCGTCAGGCAGCCCAAAAGCAGCATGTACTTCTGCAGTCCGTCCGCCAGTGAATGCATATATTAGCTTGAAGAATGCAAAAAGGGGACGCTATATACGCTAAAAGCTTCCGGACGAGCCATGAAAGCAGGTCTGGAAGCTTTTATTGTGTAAATTAGTACTTAGATGACAAATTATTATAAATGTCATTCAATACTCTTCTATATCCCTAGAAGCCAGTCAATGACATTCACGACTTTTATGCCTTCATAATTTCCGAGGGAGAAGCGATCAAGCGTCAAGACAATTTTTTCATAATTGTCTTGTATTCCCCGTAGCGGACGCATCTCTCGTTCAAATGTTTCCTCAGCAGTCATATTAGCTGTAACCTGATAATAAGTTAATATTCCTTGCTTCTGAGCGACAAAGTCCACTTCAGTTGAGCCAAACTTTCCAATATTGACCTTATAGCCTCGCCGTAAAAGCTCGAAATATACAATATTCTCAATGGAAAAGCCCAAATCATACCGTTTTCTTGGAAGAATATGATTGCGAAGTCCCAGATCAACCATATACAGCTTTTTATTGGCTTTCAAAAGCTGTTTTCCAACAATATCAAATCTTTCAGCTGGGTAAAAGACAAATGATTCAGTCAAAGCCTCTACATAATCACTAACCGTATTCGGGGAAATCTTTCTGCCAGAAGAGATTAAGTAATCGGTTACGCTTTTCATAGAAATCGGACTGCCGATTACACTTGCCAAATAGCGTGCAATGGTCTTCAGTAGTGCAATATCTGTGATTTTACGTCTACCTGCATCTTTTTCTTTTCTTGCCTGGCGTTCCTCAATATCTTTAACAATAACGGTGTTGTAGATTCCCTCCAGATATTGATTTACTTTTTCATCCGTGCGGTTCATCACCGCAACATACGGAAGTCCTCCCGTTTGCATATATTCTGAAAAAGCATCTTCTTGCGGTCTCCCCGTCACAGTGACATACTCACGGAAAGAAAGGGGAAGCATTGATATTTCCACATACCTTCCAGACAAAAGGGTTGCCAGTTCACTTGAAAGCAAATACGAATTTGAACCCGTAATATATACATCCGTGTTGTTCTTTACATATAGACTATCTACTACTTTGGGGAAATCAGGCACGTTCTGAATTTCATCCAAAAATATATATGTCATTTTATCGCTGCACAGACGTTCTTTTATATAACGATAAAGTACCTTATAATCCAAAAGCTCTTCAAACTCTAGGTCTTCAAAGTTGATTGATATAATCTGTTCTGCTTCCACGCCAGCTAAATGAAGTCTGTCCTTAAACTGTTCCAGAAGCACCGATTTACCACAACGTCTAATTCCCGTCACAACTTTAATGATGTGCTCGTCTTTCCACTCCCAAAGCTGTTCGAGGTATTCTTTTCTTTCAACCATGGCTCTATCCCTCCTTTCTCCGAGTATAGCACATTATGTTTTGAAAATCAAATTATATTCCCGTCTCGGAATTTATTTTAAAATATTTTATTTAGTCTTCTTATTTTAGAGCTTTAATTACAAATATCCATAAGCTTCTTTCTAATAGAGAAATATGATATCCAGCTTGAATCAAGAAGCTCTGAGCAACCAGGAATTAAAGCGACAAGTAAAGCTTCAGATAAACTCACCGACTTAGCTTTAACAGCCTAAAAACAAATTTTAGATAAAAAATACGATACAGAATTTCTCGCTCGTAATGTACATACCATTTACAAATATGGTATTACGTTTAGAGGTAAAGAAGCAAAAGTCATAAGTGACTAGAACGGTTTTCTCACCAAAAACTGCGGAGCAAGCTCTCGCCTGCTCCGCAGTTTTTCTATCCTCTTCTTTTTTACCCTCTGCGCCATCTGCACAGCTTTGCCAGCTCATAGCCTCGGCTGGCAATAAAGTCCCGCGTTTCTCCCGTCACAATCAGCGGAACGTCACGCAGCTCCTTCGGCGTCAAGCAACCCAAAAGTAGCATATATTTCTGCAGTCCGTCCGCCAGTGTTTCCACATAGTCTACGGCAGCGTCAACTCCCTGCTCTAGGACCAGACGCAAAAGCGGTGCGGTAATCCCCACCGCGTCCGCACCAAGAGCAAAAGCACGCGCTGCGTCACCTGCGGTACGGATGCCGCCGCTCGCCAAAAGCAGAGCATTCTGCGGCAGTGTCTGCTGCGCGTCAAGCAAGCTCCAGCACGTAGGCACGCCCCAGGCAGCAAACTCCTCCGTCAGCTCCACGCCCTGACGCTTCGCCTCAATCGCCGGGAAGTTCGTCCCCCCTGCGCCGGCACAGTCAAAAGCGGTAAAGCCCTGCTCCAGCAAAAGCTCGTACTGCTCTGCAGCAATACCGCAGCCTGTTTCCTTAACGATAACAGGTACGCTCACAGCATCACGAATCTGCACCAGGTTTGCCAAAAGTCCGCAGGTATCCTTGTCGCCCTCGGCCATCCACAGCTCCTGCGCAGCGTTCAGGTGCACCTCCAGCGCGTCAGCCTGCAGCATGTCAATGGCAGCCTGCGCCTGCGCGGGCGTAGCAAGAGCGCTGATGTTACCGATAACTAGACCTTCGGCAAGCTCCTCGCGTACCACAGTATAGCTCGCGATACCGCTGCCGTCACGCACAGCGCCGAATTGCGAGCCTACAGCCATACCGATACCGGTTCTTGCCGCCACCTGCGCCAGCTTTCTGTTAATCTCCGTCACCGCATCTGTACTGCCGGTAATAGCATCAATGAAAAAAGGCAAACGCAGACGTTTGCCTAAAATTTCTACAGATAAAACAAAGTCTGCCGGATTAATCTCCGGCAGACAGTTGTGTAAGAAGCGGAGATCAGCAAGGTGCGTTGCCGCCGGGCCGTCGCCCAGCTCCAGTGCATATTGAATATGTTCTAGCTTACGCTTTGCACGTTGCATATCCTTCTCCAATTATTTTTCGAGGCTTTCCAGCTGCTCGGACAGGTTTTGGCTCAGGTGAGATTTTTTGCTGCCCATGTAGGAACGGAATTCGTTCTTTTCAGCATCACGTTTAACTTTGGAAATGCTCAGGCCGATTTTTTTGCTGTCCAGATCCATTTTAATAATTTCAGCTTTAACAACTTGGCCAACTTCCAGAACGTCGCTCGGAGCTTCGATGCGCTCAGGAGCGATTTCGGAAATGTGAACCAGACCTTCAACCTTGTCGCTCAGCTTAACGATAGCGCCGAAAGCCAGCAGACGAACAACTTCTACGTCCAGGATATCGCCGATGTGGAATTGAGAAGCTTCTACCTTCCAGGGATCTTCCAGAGTAGCTTTGATGCTCAGAGCAACGCGTTTGTTTTCGCGGTCGATGCTCTTAACCAGAACGGTTACTTCGTCGCCTTCTTTAGCAACGTCAGCAGCTTTTACGCTACGGTCCCAAGACAGCTCGGTGTTGTGAACCAAGCCAACCAAGCCTTCGCCGATTTCAACGAACAGACCGAATTCAGCAACTTTTACAACCTTACCAGTGTATACTTTGCCTTCTTCAACAGAGTTGTAAGCAGCTTCTTCAGCAGCAGCGCGTGCTTCTTTAGCAGCAGCAATGCGAGCTTCTTTAGCTTCCTTGTAAGCTTTGCGTTTAGCGTCAGCTTCAGCTCTCAGCAGGTCGCGGCGGGAAACAACGATGCGTTTTTTCTCCAGGTCAACTTCGATGATTTCAGCTTCCAGCTCTTTGCCGATATAACCGGTGAAGTCTTCTACGCGGCGCAGTTCAACATGAGATGCGGGCATGAAGCCTTCAACACCTTCAACTGCAACACCCAGACCAACGATGTTTTTAGCTTTGTTTTTGATGATGCGCAGAACCTTAACGGTTGCCGGGCGTTTTTCACCTTCGGGCAGCTCAGCAACATTTTTCCATGCTGCGTCGCGCTCTGCTTTGATTTTGGACAGACGAACGAAATCGCTCTTGGTGCTGCCAGGAACAACCTTAGCTTCTACTTCATCGCCAACTTTGATGGAGTTTTGCAGTTCTTCAGCAGATTCGGTCTGGGACCATTCGGAATAAGGAATCAGACCATCATGTCTATATCCAAAAGATACATAAACGCCGTCTTTATCCAATTGAATAACGGTACCATTGACAACTTTGCCAGGATATACCTCTACCTCCATACTTTCGTTGAGCATTCTTTCAAAATCCATGTTTTCCATTACTAAAATAGCCTCCTTAATTAAACGGTCCGGAGTCGATGCTCCCGCCGTGATTCCTATTTTATTGCAACCCCTTAGCATATCGCTGCTCAGTTCGCTTGCAGTCTCTATATGATATGCTTGCCTGCAATGCTGTTGCACCAGCTCGAAAAGATGCCTTGTGTTGGCGCTGTTGCGTCCG
>OGPT01002399.1_pt1 | contig 15207 bp, 9 predicted proteins | sample 1552951 | NCBI WGS metagenome assembly OGPT01 (sample SAMEA2580224, study PRJEB22360) | human gut metagenome | biome: human gut; feature: human-associated habitat; material: faeces | place: Denmark | collected 2008/2010
AACACGAATGCTATTCTTCAGAGCAAGAATATAGATTTGTTTTTTATTTACCCTATAATAAACCAGAAAAACTGGAAAACAAGATGCCGAGCGTGAAATATAGATCACAAAACGGAATGCCGATTCCATATATCGATCTTACAGTGGAAAAAGGAACTTCGTATTTAAATGAAGTTTTGATTAGTCCCTTTATTGAAAATGATAGTGTAATAGCAACTACGAGTGATTATTTAATTCATTGTGGTTTTAATTGCACAGTAAGAAAATCGGACTTACCGGTAAGAAAATAACTCATCAGGATTATGAAAAGTTCGTTCAAAAAGTCATCTGGACTTATGACTGCTTTATGATATAGTATTTGCACTTATGCTTAAAGACAAAACAAAAGAAACAAGGTCAAAATATATTATAAGCATTTCGTGTCAACATGGCACGAAGCTTCGCCCAAAATAATGGAGATACATATGGATAACAAAAAAATTCAAATATACGTTGCCCTAAAGCACATGGGCAACGTAACAAAAAAGGTGAAAGAGTACCCGTTCTTGCTCGGCAAGACACCGCGCACCTTTCGCGAGCTGATCGAAGAATCGGTAAAATCTTGCATCTCAGCATATAAGGCACGCGCAACCAATGCAAAGAATCCTACACCTCTTACGGACGAGCAGTATGACGGGATGCGCGAGGTAGGCAAATTTGCTTTTGGGGTACATTACAACGAAAATGATGTAGATGAAGCAAAAGCCATCCAAACAGCAATTGATGCGGTGACGGATGGGCTCGTGCGCGTGTTCAAAAGGAACGACGAAATTACAGATCTTGATGCAGAGATTGAAATATCCGAAGGCGATGTCTTTACGTTCGTAAGACTCACAATGCTTTCGGGCAGAATGTGGTAAAGGAGGATGCAGAATGGCAGATAAGCACGAAGAAGCCGCAAGAAAAAAAACACTTGCCGCTAAATATGCAGATATCGCGCGCAAGCGTGAGGAAACGCTCAAAGAGCGTTTGAGCAATGCGCAATATGATTTTTTCAGAAACCAAGGGCATTCCGTGGATCAGACAATATATTCCGATCTTGTTACGGCAATGAGAAATCCGAGCACCGTTCCCTCGGAATACGTATCGAAGAAATTGGGATGGCTTTTTGACTTGGCAATTCCAAGCCGCGAAAAGGATGTTATTTTGTATTTTGCGGACAGGTTGCAAGAATATCCTTACTCGGATTCTTACGGCAGAAGATCATTCAGAGCAAAAGGAAACGGCGCGTACGCATCTAAACTTGCGTATATCATTCGTGGGTACGGCTCGTCCTATATGAATCTGATCGACGAACCTATTGAAAAGGTTCTGAATAGAGAACTTCCCGAAGAAGCCCAAGCATTTCTTGATGAATATGCTTGGCGCGGATGCGGATACACGGGTTGGCAGGTAGCATACTCGCTTGACCATCACAATAGCAAGGTGGAAGAAGCAGTTCGTCGCATCTTGACCGAGGAAAATGGTTCGGGAATGATGACAAATGAACTTGTGCGCGGTGTTCTTTTCAGCCACAGATCTGATTTTCACGAGCTTCTCGGAAAGCTGCTTCTTGCTGCACGACTTCAAGAGGGACTCCGTCAAGTCATCTGTGAAAATGCCGATTACGGTACAAAAGCGGGTTTTCTCACTATATTGAAGGTAATTGCCGATAATAACTTGATTCGCTTTTCGTTCGTTAAACGCGCTGTAGGTACTTGGCTCGGAATATTGACGGAAGAATCTCGCGACCTTGAACGTGTCAGCGAAAAGAGCGTGCGTCTGATTATCGATTGCCTTGAAAACGAGGATGTCCGCAAGGAATGTCTTGCATCCGAGGATGCGATGAAGATATACATCGCGCTTTGGAGCTACGGCCTTGATGATATTGATGATGCCGTTCAAAAAATCGTGGATATCGCAGATAACGGTTCTATCCATCAGTTACTTGTAGCGGGCTATTTTGCGGCAAATCTCGATCTGCCTTATATATCGAATCAGATCGCAAAGATCGTATTGAAGCAGCATTATGATAAAGACGACGTTCTTGCTGTATGGCTTCCTTGCTTTATGCCTACAAGGGCGTCTGCTTTGTGGAATGCTGTGAGATATGACAAGGATATCGAATACAAGACTTGGTTTGAAAGTAAGGCTGAGATACACGAGCATTACCTTCTTATCAAGAAGCTGTTTTCCGATTTCTCCGGAAAGACCAAGACCTTTTCACCTTGCGTTTTCCCGTGGTACGAAGCAACGATCAAAAAGAGCGACTTTGCTGAAATTCTTTGCACCTTGGCGGCACTGTCGGGCGATAATGAAAAGATCGATGAAGCTTGTGACCTTATCAAAGAATGTAATTCCGATCAAAGACAGTTTTATTTTTCCGCCCTGCTTCGTAACCCCAAGACTCCAATTCAACGAAAAACAGTCCTTGAAGGTCTTGTAGATAGAGAAACCTATACCCGCAAAGCAGCCTACGATATTGTTTCAAAGATAACGCTGTCGGCTGATGAATATCGCTCAATTGAGGATTATTTGCGCTTCAAGGGTGCAGATATCCGTAAATATGTAATCGAGTTTTTGCTGAAGCAAAACGATTCCGAGCTTACTGCGTGCATTGAGCGGCTTCTTGTAAGTAATAAGGAAGAAGCACGCCTCGGCGGACTTGATATGCTGTTGCAACTGAAAAAGGATGCAAAGCGCAGTAAAATCACAGAATCCTTTGCAAGTGTTCTTTCCGAAAGAGCAAAAGCGGAGAACCTTCCATCAAAGGAAAAGATATTGCTTGACTCGCTCGTTCCTGCCGTAGAGGAATCGAAGAAGGACGTGGTCGCATTGTTTAGTGCAGAGGACAAGTATCTGCCCACGGAATTTGATGCGGACTATATCGAGCTCTGCGCAAAGACCTTTTCGGAATATTTTCCTGAATCGAAATTGCCAGAGCTGATCCGTGGCAAAAAAGGTGGATTTAACCTCTTTGGAAAGATAAAATCGGCGCTGACCGATAACGTTGCCTGCAAGTCTTCTATTGTTGCCGCTATGGATCTGATGTCGCTTTCAAAATTTATCGAAGCTCATAAGACCGATTCCTTTACCTGCTCGAATGGCGAGGCAATGCTGATCGGTAATATTCAGTATTCGCATCAATTTGTAGATAAAGATGGGAAATTGCCTCTTTGGGAGCTATGGCAGGAGTGGATCAAAACAAACAACATCACAAACAAGCGTCTTGTAAGTGCGCTTGTACTTTACCGTGCATACAAACAAAAAACTCGCTATTCCGAAGCTTGTGTTGACTCGATCAGAACCGTTTTCGGAACAGGCTTTGAATACGGAAAAGAGCTTCCGCACTCTGATATTATGTATATGGTTCTCAACCATATGCTCGGATGCTTGCCCAAGGAAGAACTTGTACAGCTTGCATCGGCACTTGCAATGTGGTTTATCGCATGTGTGTCCGATGATATGGTGATGATTCACGCTCCCACACAGCAAAAGTTGCCCGCTCAGCTTGAGATGGCTCATTTGCTTGCACACGAGCAGTTGAGTCTTGTTTACGGATGGCTGAACTGTAAAAATGCCGCTGATCTCAAAAACACATTTCCGCTTGCCGTGGCATCTGCCGAACGTTGCATAGCAGCTTTCAAAAAGATCCCCAAAGAAGAAACGAAGGTCGGACATTCTTATTACTACGTTGGCAACTCACGCACCCGTGTTTTGCACGAACCGTATGAGGCTATGTACAGTGCTAACAAGCCTCTTGTTGGCGTAAATGCGTACTTGTTTGCGGCTTATCAAGGTATTATTACAGAGGCTCAGTTATTTGAGTTCTTGCTTGATGCCGATAATCTCCGCGAATCTATGGAGACTGTAACCGCAGTTGCAACGACCTATTACGAAAAGGGCAAGCAGATCTCTGCTCATGATTCCTATAAGGGCATCCGTAACGCGCGTAAGGTGAAAGAGTTCCTTGGAAAAGACGATGAACCGAATGCAGAGGATATCAAGCTCATCGAGTACGTTGCTCATATTTACGAAACTGTTATTCCCGTAGTGCTTGCCTCCGAGCTCAGCCGTGGCGATAGCCCTGCAACCTATACCAAGGGTATTCATGGCATCGCACGTATTTACGGAGCAAAGTATCTCTCGGAAATATTGACAGCAATGGGTAATGATACTCTTGACAGAACCGCATATTACGGTTGGGGCGAAGCCGTTGACCGCAAAGGCTCGCTTTCCTACCTTCTTTCCGTATGTATTCCGTCGGATGAGGATTCGGTAGATACGCTTCGTGCGGCTTTTGCCGGAAAGAAGATCACTACCAAGCGTTTGATCGAAGCGGCATTGTTCTCTCCCGAGTGGATCCCGATCATCGGAAAATATCTTGAGATCGAGTCCTTTGAATCTGTGTGCTATTACTTTATGGCGCATATGAACGAAAAGTTCGACGACAAGCGCAAGGCGATGATTGCAAGATTTACGCCTCTTTCGGACGATGAATTAAATCTTGGTGCGTTTGACGTGAATTGGTTCCTCCCGGCTTACGATTCGATCGGTGAAAAGGAATTTGATCTGATCTACGATGCCGCCAAGTATATCTCCGACGGTGCAAAGCATTCCCGTGCGAGAAAGTATGCGGATGCGACACTTGGCAAATTCAATGTAGACGAAACCGAAAAGACCGTTTCCGATAAACGAAACAAGGACCTTTTGATGGCGTATGCGCTCATACCGCTTACAGGCGAAGATGATATTTGCCGCCGTTATCTCTATATCCAAAGATTCCGTAAGGAAAGCAAACAGTTCGGTTCACAGCGTGTAGCAAGTGAGGGCAAAGCCGTTGAAATGGCACTTACTAACCTTGCTATCAACGCCGGATATTCCGACACGATGCGCCTCACCTTGCGTATGGAAACCAAGGTGATCGACGACAGCCGAGCACTTCTTGAAGAACAGATCATTGAGGGTGTATCCTTTAAGATCACGCTTGATGAAAATGGTAAGGCAACACTCGTTTGTGCAAAGGACGGCAAGACGCTCAAGAGCGTTCCCGCAAAGCTGAAAAAGAATGAAACCGTACTTGCTCTTACCGATATGGTGAAGACGCTCACCGAACAGTACAGACGCACACGGGTGATGCTTGAAAGAGCAATGGAAGACAGCACCACCTTTACCTTTGGTGAGCTTTCGGCTTTGTCTGCACATCCCGTGGTTTATCCGATGCTCAAAAACCTCGTATTGATCAGCGGCGATACTGTTGGCTTCCTCGCTGACAATGGACTTGTTAATGATAATGGAACTATACAGAATCTTGACGATAGCGCAGAAATCAAGATCGCGCATCCGTTTGATCTGTATAGCAAGGGGTGTTGGAGAGCTTATCAGAAGTATCTCTTTGAAAACAAGATCGCACAGCCTTTCCGTCAAGTGTTCCGTGAGCTGTACGTGAAAACCGCAGAGGAAATGGATATGCTCCACTCCCTCAGATATGCCGGTAATCAGATACAGCCAGCCAAAACGGTTGGCGCACTTAAAAGCCGACGTTGGGTAGCGGATATTGAGGACGGTCTGCAAAAGGTATATTACAAAGAGAATATCGTAGCGCAGATCTATGCGCTTGCCGATTGGTTCTCGCCTGCGGATATTGAAGCTCCCACACTTGAATGGGTATGCTTCACCAATCGCAAGACGGGCGAAGAAATCAAGATCGCGGATATCCCCGATATCGTATTCTCCGAGGTTATGCGCGACGTCGATCTTGCGGTCAGCGTAGCACACGCAGGCGGTGTCGATCCCGAAACAAGTCACTCTACAATGGAAATGCGCGCGGCAATCCTTTCCTTTATTCTGCCTATGTTCCGTATAGCAAACGTAAAAGTGGAAGGACATCACGCAATAGTGGATGGCAAGCTTGCAGAGTATTCGATCCACCTCGGAAGCGGCGTTGTGCATCAGCTTGGCGGAGCAATGATTCCCGTCCTGCCCGTACATTCACAGCATAGAGGCAAGATATTCTTACCGTTTGTGGATGACGATCCCAAGACAGCCGAGATCATATCCAAGGTCCTTTTGTTCGCAGAGGACGATAAGATCAAGGATCCGATGATATTGTCGAATATTAGCAAATAATCGAAAGCACCTCGTGCCAACTTGGCACGAGGTGCTTCTGTCTATAGTTAAGTGAATTTTACAGCAATCCGCATTCGAGAAAGCTCTTTTGCGGATCGGGGGCTTTATATTTTTGCTCACTCCACGGAAACTTGATCTCGTAAATCTCCGTTTTGAAGCTGATGCTTGGAAGTTTATCCATAATCGGTCTTGCAAAGTGGCTGTCGGACAAACCAATTACAAACATACCATAATCCTTGGAGATCTCTCGTTTGATCTCGTTAAGAAAAATGCGGTAATTGTCTGCGTTATCATCTTTACTTAGAAAGAATGCAAGCATTGGAAAAACAAGAGGCTCGTTCGCTTTGGGCAACTTGATGTACCGCAAAGCAGAAAGCATCGGATTGAAAATGCGAGCAAGCTTCATCACTCCGCCGTATCGCTTAACAATATATTGCTTGTACTCCGTTTGTTTCCAAAGCGCTGCGGTTGCAATGATATTCTCTCCATCGAGAAGCAAATAAAAATCACTGATATGAAGATTGTAGAAATCATCAAGAGATTTTACAACGGGAAACATATCCTTTCTTTTCCCTTCAGTATTCAGAAAATTCAGCAACGTCGACGTGTCGCTCTCTGTTGCTCTGCGAAAAGTAAAGGTATGCTTCGGCGTTTTTATTTTCACATTCGGATTTATGATATAGGTTTTATATCCCGAAATTGCTTTCATGGAAAGAAGCCTACGGCTCTTTTCAAACATTCTTCGGGCATCTGTGTTTTCGGCAATCACAGAACAGAAATAAAAATCGATATTGTCACGCTGAAGATCACAGATAAACATCGCGCCAAAGCCTACGCCGCCATCATAGTGCGCGTCTTTTTTGAGTCCGCAAACGTATGCACTGCGACAAGCTTTGCCACCGATATACACCTCGCGGATAAGCTCGGCACAGGTGCCGATAGCGCGGTCACCGTCACGCGAAATGAATACACGCGCATCTTTTGCATCCTTCATATAGGACTCGTAAGCATCGGGGCGCCGTGTGTAGATGAGCTCAATACTGCCCTTGGCTGCCGAGCTTTCAAGAATACGCAGTATTTCTTTTCCGTCAGCCGGAGTTGCCTGATATTTTGACTCGCTCATTTTTTCTTTTCCTCAAGGTTTTCGCCAATGGGAATACCGGCACGCTGATCTACTTCAAAGTGGAACAGAATATTGATAAACCAATACGCAAGATTGATCATAAATCGATGTGTGCGTTTGAACATGGTTCTGCCTCGCTTAAAGATAGAACCGAAGCGGAAGAATTTTCTCTTGTACTCCTTGCAGAAGGTACGAAGTGACTCGGGAGTTAACTGCTTAGGGGTGAAAGTGATCGTACCGAACGTGTATCCACTTTGTAACCACCAGCTTTCCGAAATCAAACGATTGTCTGCCTTGAAAGCATCGTATGTTTTGGTGTTGGGGAAAATGAGAAGGTGATTAAATGCGACCACAAAGAACTGGTGCTTCTCACAGAACGCAAGAGTAGCTTTGAAAGTATCCTCGTTATCAGAATCAAATCCAAATACAAAGCTGGCATAAATGCCGATACCAACATCGTGAATCTTTTGAATCAAAGCATCTCGCTCACCGAGACGTTCTGTCCAGCCTTTATTCATCTGCTTCAGGTTATCACTCTCAATAGATTCAAAGCCAATCAGTACCATCTCGCATCCGCTTTCCTTCATGAGGCGGAGCATTTCTTCATCTCTTGCGATATCAAGAGTGATCTGCGTTGTCCAGATGATGTTCAGCTTTTTCAGTTCTTCGAAAAGCTCTTTTGCAAAAGCCTTATCCGAGAATATACTATCGTCTACAAAGAAGAATATTTTATGCTTGCACGCCTTGATCTCTGCGATAATATCCGCAACCTCTCTGTGAAGATAACGCTGATGATAATATCCTGCGATCGAGCAGAACTCACAGTTATGATAACAGCCTCTGCCTGTTTCAACCAAGGAAACGGGCAGATATTTTTTCATCTTATTCTCGTAAATGCTTCTGTCGGGCATTTTATACATGATACATGCGCCGCCATCGTATCGCTTTTTCAGTTCTCCAGCCTCAAGATCGGCAAGGACGGTGGAAATAATACGGTCTGCATTTCCGACCATGATCGCATCTGCATGCTCGGTTGCCTCTTCGGGACAAAGTGTTACGTGATAGCCACCCATAATGACCTTCTTGCCACGCTTCTGAAACTCGGATGCGATAAAGTAAGCACGTTTTGCGGTATAGGTTTCGACCGTGATGAAAACAATATCTGTTTCAGTTTCGTAATTGATGTTTTCAATTCTATCGTCGAAAAACTCTCGCTCATATGTATCGGGTATCATAGAATTGAGAACCGCGATGGTTAAAGGCTCCATCAGCCAACTGCGTAGGTATTTCTGTCCCGATTTTTTACCGATTGCGGGAAGTATGAAGGATATTTTCATGTTACCGTTCTCCTTTTGGCAGAGGAATGTCGGCGATATCGGGGATATCGCTGTTGTCGCTCATGACGTCCGCACCGAATATCTCAAATTCCTTGGCATATTTACGGTATCCGATGTTGACAAGCATATAAAGGCTTTTCATGGTTTTCGGTTTGGTAAGGTCAAGCCGTTTCCAGATATTCTTCCACGAGTACGTTTCCTTCCACGCCCACGCAATACCTGCCTCAAGCTCTTCCTTTGTCATTTGCTTTGGCTGATACACGCAGTGTTCAACGTCGTACATAGCAAAGTCATGCTCCACAATACGCCCCTCGGCTTCAAGCTCTCGATAGAACTCGGTTCCGGGGAATGGCGTGATGATCGAAAAACGCGGCAGGTCAATTTTAGCTTCGAGGCAAAGGTCAACGGTACGCTTGAACACGTCAGGACCGTCCTCGTCTGCACCGAAGGCAAAACAGCCCATGACCATGATACCTCTGCGATGAAGCTTATCCATCAAAACCTTGTATTCCTCAACGTGGTTTACGCCCTTGTTTATACCTTGCTGTGTTTCCTGATTGACAGACTCAAAGCCAATGAGAATACCTTTACAGCCACTCTTTTGGAAGATATCGAGTAATTCCTCGTTGTGACCGATGGCAGTAGTGGTAAGCCCCATCCACCACTTTTTGAGGGGAATCATTGCCGTAAATAGCTCTTTGGCGTATTTCACGTCGGCAATCAGATTCACGTCAGGGAAAATAACCTCTTTGCCCTTAAATGATTTTATTTCTGCGATAACGTCCTCAACAGGACGGGTGATAACACCCTTTCCAAATGCGGCAGGATAGGCGCAGAAGGTGCAGGAGTGATTACATCCTCTTACCGCTTCAACAGTATTGAGGGTTATGTATTTCTTTTTGTTGAGCAGATCCTTGCGTGGTAGCGGTCTGTTCGCAATATCGGGACATCCACCGCCGTGATAAAAAGGCTTGAGACAGCCATCACGGATGTCGAGCAGAGCCTGCGGAAATGTCTTTTCTCCAAGTCCTGTCAATACAGCATCAGCGTGCCGTGCCGCTTCATCGGGCATAAGTGTTGGGTGAACACCGCCAAGAAGCACGGTTTTACCAATGCTTCTGAAGTAATCAGCAAATTTATAGCATCTTGAAGACGTACCGGTAATGCAGGTAATGGCAATCACATCGGCATCGTTGTCAAGCGGAATCGCCTCTGCTGTTTCATCATAAATCACGACCTCTGCTTCAAGCTCCTTCGGAACAAGAGCTGCAAGGAGTGCAAGCGTGATAGGGGCATAATGAAGCCCCTTATGAAACATACCGTTATATCTGTGCATAGCACCTGCCGGTGAAATCAATGCAATTTTCATTGAAAGCTCCTTTCTCGGATCAACCGATCGGAATAAATGAGGATACTGCCATTAAAATAATAAATAATGCAACGAGGGAGAGCATAATCTTATTGCCCGAGCACTTGCCAAGCAAAAGATTTGTCTTGGGTTGCTTCACCGCATTGTAATATGCAGGCAAAACCACAATAACAAGTATGATGGAGAGAGCACCCGCGCCAATTTGAACGTAGTCAAGTATACCAAGAGGCAGAAGGACAGCAATTAAAAGCGCAGGAATGGTAGCAATAAACCAAGAGATTCTTGTGGACAAACCGAACTGTCCACCGACCCCGTCGGCAAACGCAAAGCCGCTTGACCAGAAGGAAGTAAACATTGCAAGTAATACAAGAACCGAGCAGAGTATCTTGACAAACGGGATACCAATGCTCTCGGAAAGACCTATGGTTGCGATCTCCGTAACAGTATCTGAGCCGAGAATAACTGCCACGGTAAATGCAACTGTGATCAATGCGTTAAGTGAAAGACCTCCGATAACTGCTTTGCCTGTCAGTTCTTTCTTTTCAATATGATTACACACCTGAATGATGGAAAAGATGGCGGAAAACGCGAACATAAACAGTCCGTATACCGCAAAGACGGTACTTGGCGCGCCAAAGGAGAAGCTGAGATTTCCCTTTACGTTGAGGAAGGACAGAACCATAAGTACAAGTACAGCAGAGCCAATCAAGATCATAGAGAGCTTTTCGCCGACACCCATGCCCTTGACTCCGAAAATAATCACAACCGATGCAAGCGCATAAAAAATGATTTGGGTAGCCGTACTGTTAATTCCGAGGAGATCGGTGAGGACGTTTCCGGCGCAAAGAATATATACTACCAAGTTTTCAAGCAACAGCAATACGAGCAGAACAAGAAAGGTAATGTTAAGTGCCTTTTTTCCTTTTCCGCTGAACAGATGCTCGTAGAGTATAGCAAGTAAATCGTCAGGCTTCTCCGAATTGCGAGTAAGGTCTGCGATGATAAGATACATCACCGCGCTGACGGCATAGGCAAGTGCAAGAGCTACAAGTGTTCCAAATACGCCGATTTTGCTGATGGCATACGGAATGGTAAGGATGCCTGTTCCGATACCCGCGCCGGCAACCAGCATAACGGATTCTATAAAGGTTAGTTTTTTTGTTTTCATATATAGATCCTTAAATAAATGTTAATTCGTATTTTTTACTATTATAACATAAAAATGTGAATAAGTCTACTTTTCATTTCGAACCACCTCGTGCCAACTTGGCACGAGGTGCTTGTCTACATATGAAATCTTAAAACCGAAGCCTATCAATCATTTCCCATTTTACGTATTCATTGAACTTGGCAAATCGGTATGCTTCTTCACAGATTCGACCTTTGTTGTAGCAAATGAAAAAGGTGAAGTCGAGCCAAAAGGCATCTTCAATCACGGACTTAATAGCCTCAAATTCAGCTTTACCGAGATAATGCTCGTCCTTCAGAATAAGCATAGCATAGTTATATTCGCCGTCGTTGTAAACGAAATCAAATGTAATCGTTGCTTCGCCATCCTTGTAAGAGTCTCCGTATTTGTCTTTTTTCATTACTGCGGCGGTGAAGGTTTGCGGAGTTGGTGAAACCGTTTCGCGATCAATATATCTTCGCTTGCAGAAATGGCAATATGCGTGGCGGTAACAAGCCGCAACATATTCGTCATCGGCTAACGTCTTTATGTAAGAAAGAGCTTGGGAGATCGTTTCCTCATCTACCGCGCCGAGATTTATTTCTGTTCGATTGGGATAAACGATATTGAACCAAATGCGATAATAGGGATTGACAAACTTATATATCGTCTTGTTGTTCTCATCTTTCCCGGTAGTAAGTATTCCGTTCTCAATCAGAGCGCGGATGTACTTGTCGCATTTGTTATAAGCAAATCCCGTGAACTTTCCGATGTCGCTGATGCGATTGTTTCCAAGAGCGATTGCGTGGCAGATGAACATATAGCTTTCCGAGCGTCGGAACAATCGCTTAAATTCATTCGCGCAAAAATGTATGTATGGACTATCGGGGGATAGAAGATTTCGCAGATTTCCCTCGGTGCTTAAATTCTCGTCGATCAGATGAACGAGTTTTGGTATTCCTCCCGTAAGTACATAGAGCGCGAGAAGATTGTCGCCCTTTTTGTTCGGAAAGCATTTGCAGAGATCTGCTATCGAGAAGTATGGCACGTCGATAGGTATCTCATCATAAGTCCATTTTGTGTAATCGGGTGGAAACCCTGGAAGTTTTTCCTCGCGAGTGACGAAGATCATCAAGATAGCGCGGCGCTTTTGTGTTTCAAAATATTTTTGAAAGGCTGCGGAGAATACGCTATCGCTCAGTATTTCATCGGCATCATCAAAAGCAAAGATGTGGCAAGTCCGCTCGGAAAGAGTATTGATATTAAGAAATATGTTCTCCCATGTATCCATTGGGAGTGCTATGAGGTTGTGATCATCCAAATATTTCTGCAATCTTTCTCCGAGTAAGCGCAATGCTATAGGCTCGTCGAGACCTGCAAAGGAGAAATAGAAATGCTTATGCTGCTCTAACCATTCAAGGATAAGCGCAGTTTTACCCGAGCCGCGCGGTCCTTTGAGGTTAACGTAATGATCGCTATTCTTCCAATTTCCAAAACTTGTGTTGTAGGACAGATAGAGTGTATCCAAGCGTTTAAGCAAATGTGTCCGTTGTATCTTCATTGCACCTCCGATCTATCAACTGATAAGATGATAAAATTCCGTTTTCAACATTATACATCAAAATCCAATCTTTTTCAATAGGATTTTGTAAATTGAAAGTGTCAAAGTTGCATAGATATTGGCGACACAACTCGCTAAATAAGTGAGCTTATTTTGTGCAAAAGTTAGAAATTTGTGGATTGAGAAAATTTGTTCTGAAAAAGTGGGTGTAAAAACAGTATCCTAAGTAGAGGGACAAATTAAGAGAAAAAGCCTCGGACAAGCCCTCTTACATACATATTTACATAGCGCGAAGTGCGCATATTTTCCCATTCTTATTGTTTCCAAGATGGGATATACTTATACAATTAACAACTGAATATTATCTAAAGGAAAGCACCTTTGGCGAAAGCCGTTACATAGCGAGTACGAAAAATTTGGGGTAGCCTCTACCTCTGTTTTGTCGTGCCGTCTTGTAACGGCTTTTTTGTTTTGCTCAGAAGCCGATCACCAATAGACAAGGAGAAAAACAAAATGAACGAAATGATTGAACAGTTGAAAATTGATCCCGAATTTGAAAAGGTTATCCCGCCGCTGACGAAAGACGAGTACCATCAGCTTGAGGAAAACATTCTTGACGATGGCAGGATTATGATGCCGATTGCCGTGTGGGGTGACACCATCGTGGACGGACACAACCGCTACCGTATCGCCCGTGAGTATGGAGATATTCCATTCTCGACAACGCAGCTTGACTTCGCCAACCGCTATGAAGCCATTGCTTGGATCTGCAAAAATCAGCTTGGCAGGCGCAATCTGAGCGATGAGCAGAAGGCATATTTGCTTGGTAAGCGCTATTCTGCCGAGAAGCAAATTGAAAAGCAACGCGACGAATACGGGCGGTTTGCCCCTGGTGGACAAAATGACCACCCGGAGGAGAAGCTCAAAACAAGTGAGCGCATAGCCAAAGAAATCGGTAAGAGCGAGAAGCACGTAAGACGCGCTGAGCAATACGCGCAGGCTCTTGATCTTGCGGACAGCGTCTGTCCCGGTATTAAGAAAGACATTTTAAGCGGCTTTATCAATACCACAAATAAAGATGTAATTGCATTGCTGAAAGCGGATAAAGAAGATCTTCCCGATATGATTGACGAGCTACGCGGGATAAAGAAAAAGGAAGATGAGAAAGAAACGCATCCAATCGAAGAAAGTGTTGCCAATGTGAGTATGGTCGGAAACGCTAATATGTTTATCAGCAGTATGAACAATTTCCTTTCAAGATTTCCCAAGCTACGGCTTGATCCTGCGTACATTCCTCGCACATTATCTGTAATTGAAGCAGTCCGTGATTACTTGAATGAGGTGGAAAAAGATCTTTTGGACGCGCTTAATACGGACAAGCCTCAATTGGAACAAGAATCATAACCTCGTGCCAAGATGGCACGAAGCGAAATAGAGAGTGGTATGGGTCAAAATGACCCATACCAAAACGAAAATCCTCCATACATAGTGCGTATGCACATCGCCTAAGACCACGCCGCAAATCTTCACGGAAGGAGGCTCAACATAGTCTGCGGAATGGTTGACGGCAAGAACGAGGGGATAAGTGGATTCGCCACCTTACGGTATAGGGCTCTGTCCTATACTGTAACAAGCATAGCAAACGTGGCTACGCCCGCTTGCCCGTCTTTGCTTCGGCGCAAAGACACTTTAGGGAGGTGTCCCTAATACCCTCGGAATCTACAACAAAGGAGGACAATATTATCGAAAACAAAAAGAAAGAAGAAGTGATCCGCTTCAAGACAACGACGGATCATAAAGCAAAAATCGAACGCGCCGCAGAAAAGCGCGGACTCACGGTATCCGAGTACCTTCGTCAATCGGTCAATGCAAAAATGAGCCGTGAGCGACCGATGGATTGGTATCCGACCATTGAAAGGCTTGAAACCATCTGTGCGGGAGCAGACGGAGAAACGAGAGCAGCACTAATTGCTCTCATCCGCTCGCTTTACAAGGGAGGCGCGTAATGGCAGTAACGTCAATATGGGCGGTGCATCGTTCCATCAAGGACGCGCTTGATTACGCAGCTAATCCCGAAAAGACCGAAAATCCAAACGAGGAAGATCTCCGTCGTTTGATGGATTATGCCGAGAATCCCGACAAGACGGAACAGCGGTATCTGATCAGTGGTGTAAACTGCCTGCCCGAGCTCGCCTATGAGCGAATGATGGAGACCAAGCGACGGTACGGAAAGTACGGAGGTATTGTCGCCTACCACGGATACCAAAGCTTCAAACCCGGTGAGGTAACACCCGAGCAATGCCACGCGCTCGGTGTGGAGCTTGCCAAGCGATTATGGGGCGATAAGTACGAAGTGTTAATTGCCAGCCACCGAGATCACGAGCATCTGCACAACCACTTTATTCTCAATAGCGTTAGCTTCAAGGACGGCGAGAAGTTTCATTGCCCACCGTACTATCACGACACGGTGATGGCTCCCGAATCGGACAAGCTCTGTCTTGA
>OGPT01002422.1_pt1 | contig 15068 bp, 12 predicted proteins | sample 1552951 | NCBI WGS metagenome assembly OGPT01 (sample SAMEA2580224, study PRJEB22360) | human gut metagenome | biome: human gut; feature: human-associated habitat; material: faeces | place: Denmark | collected 2008/2010
TTCGCTACCTTAGGACCGTTATAGTTACGGCCGCCGTTTACTGGGGCTTCGATTCGGGGCTCTCACTCCTCCTCTTAACCTTCCAGCACCGGGCAGGCGTCACCCCCTATACATCATCTTTCGATTTAGCAGAGAGCTGTGTTTTTGCTAAACAGTTGCCTGGACCTATTCTCTGCGGCTCTGTTTCCAGAGCACCCCTTCTCCCGAAGTTACGGGGTCAACTTGCCGAGTTCCTTAACAACCCTTCTCCCGTTGGCCTTAGAATCCTCTTCCTACCTACCTGTGTCGGTTTGCGGTACGGGCATCGCAGATATCCACAGAGCTTTTCTCGCCAGTATCCAAGTCCATCTTCCCTACTCTAATTTCGGTCCCTTGCAACCGGGGCTACCAACGCCCGGCATGTACCCTTCTACTGTGTCCCTCTGCTTAAATCTTTTGATGGCTACGGAATCTCCACCGTATGTGCATCGGCTACGCCTTTCGGCCTCACCTTAGCTCCCGGCTAACCTGGAGCGGACGAACCTTCCTCCAGAAACCTTAGGCTTTCGGCCATTATGATTCTCACATAATTCGCGCTACTCATTCCGGCATTCTCACTTCTGTGCAGTCCACACGCGCTTCCGCTCGTGCTTCTCCCCGCACACAACGCTCCCCTACCCCGCACATTGCTGTGCAGCCCAAGCTTCGGTTGTATGTTTAGCCCCGTTACATTTTCGGCGCCCGGTCACTCGACCAGTGAGCTGTTACGCACTCTTTGAATGTGTGGCTGCTTCTAAGCCAACATCCTGGTTGTTTGTGCAACTGGACATCCTTTTCCACTTAACATACATTTGGGACCTTAGCTGTGGGTCTGGGCTGTTTCCCTTTTGACAATGAAACTTATCTCACACTGTCTGACTGCTGTGCATCAATTATCCGGCATTCAGAGTTTGATAAGGGTCGGTAGACTCTCGCCCCCTAGCCTATTCAGTGCTTTACCTCCGGTAATCTAACACAACGCTAGCCCTAAAGCTATTTCGGGGAGAACCAGCTATATCCGAGTTCGATTGGAATTTCTCCGCTATCCACACCTCATCCACCACCTTTTCAACGGGGGTTGGTTCGGTCCTCCATGGCGTTTTACCGCCACTTCAACCTGGACATGGATAGGTCACCCGGTTTCGGGTCATATGAAACAAACTGTGCGCCCTATTAAGACTTGGTTTCCCTTCGGCTTCAGTCCTGAAGACCTTAACCTTGCTTGTTCCATATACTCGCCGGACCGTTCTACAAAAAGTACCCGATCACCCATCGACGGGCTCTCGGTGCTTGTAAGCACAGGGTTTCAGGTTCTATTTCACTCCCCTCCCGGGGTCCTTTTCACCTTTCCTTCACAGTACTATACGCTATCGGTCACTGGGTAGTATTTAGGCTTGGAGGGTGGTCCCCCCGGCTTCCCACGGGATTCCTCGTGTCCCGCGGTACTCTGGATCCTGCTCGCTGTCTCTCCTTTTCACCTACACGACTCTCACGTTCTTCGGTGGGCCTTCCCATGCCCTTCGGTTAAAGATCAACAATGCTAAATGCAGTCCGCAACCCCCATAGTATTTCTACTACGGGTTTGGCCTCTGCCGCGTTCGCTCGCCACTACTTGCGGTATCTCGGTTGATTTCTTTTCCTCGCCCTACTTAGATGTTTCAGTTCAGGCGGTTTCCCTCATATACCTATGAATTCAGTATATGATGTATGGACTTCTCCATACGGATTTCTCCATTCGGAAATCTGCGGATCAATGGATATTTGCTCCTCCCCGCAGCTTATCGCAGCTTATCGCGTCCTTCGTCGGCTCCCAGTGCCAAGGCATTCGCCCTGCGCTCTTCTTAGCTTGACCATGCGTTACATAACTTATCCTTTTCAGAATTAGTCATGCGCGAATCTTTGTTGTTACATTCGACAAATATTGTAGTTTACCCTAATATTCTACTATTCATGGGTTTACATTACTTTATCTCATTCGCAGTTTTCGTTGTTCAATTTTCAAGGTGCGTTTTGAATGGGTGTCTTCTGTGTAATAGAAGACTGGTGGGCACAAGTGGATTCGAACCACCGACCTCACGCTTATCAGGCGTGCGCTCTAACCACCTGAGCTATGCGCCCATTTCCAGTGGTGGAGATGAGGAGGATCGAACTCCTGACCCCCTGCGTGCAAGGCAGGTGCTCTCCCAGCTGAGCTACACCCCCATTTGAAGGCTGCGCCCTCAAAATTGAACAGCATCCACTCTTAAGTCCCTGCACTGACCAGAGTAATGACCTTTCAGCCATTTCTCCTTAGAAAGGAGGTGATCCAGCCGCTCGTTCTCGAACGGCTACCTTGTTACGACTTCACCCCAGTCATCAATCCCACCTTCGACCGCGCCCTCATTGCTGTTAGGCTACGGGCTTCGGGTGTTACCGACTCCCATGGTGTGACGGGCGGTGTGTACAAGGCCCGGGAACGTATTCACCGCGGCATGCTGATCCGCGATTACTAGCAATTCCGACTTCATGCAGGCGGGTTGCAGCCTGCAATCCGAACTGAGACAATTTTTCGGGATCTGCTTCTCATCGCTGAGTCGCTTCCCTCTGTTCCATTGCCATTGTAGTACGTGTGTAGCCCAGGTCATAAGGGGCATGATGATTTGACGTCATCCCCACCTTCCTCCGTGTTGTCCACGGCAGTCTATCTAGAGTGCTCTTGCGTAGCAACTAAATACAAGGGTTGCGCTCGTTGCGGGACTTAACCCAACATCTCACGACACGAGCTGACGACAACCATGCACCACCTGTCTCAACTTTCCCCGAAGGGCACCTGACGCATCTCTGCCTCGTTAGTTGGATGTCAAGACCTGGTAAGGTTCTTCGCGTTGCGTCGAATTAAACCACATACTCCACTGCTTGTGCGGGCCCCCGTCAATTCCTTTGAGTTTCAACCTTGCGGCCGTACTCCCCAGGTGGATTACTTATTGTGTTAACTCCGGCACGGAAGGGGTCAGTCCCCCCACACCTAGTAATCATCGTTTACGGTGTGGACTACCAGGGTATCTAATCCTGTTTGCTCCCCACACTTTCGAGCCTCAGCGTCAGTAAAAGCCCAGTTGGCCGCCTTCGCCACTGGTGTTCCTCCTAATATCTACGCATTTCACCGCTACACTAGGAATTCCGCCAACCTCTACTTCACTCAAGACCTGCAGTTTCAAGCGCCGTTACCGGTTGAGCCGATATATTTCACGCCTGACTTGCCTGCCCGCCTACGCTCCCTTTACACCCAGTAATTCCGGACAACGCTTGCCACCTACGTATTACCGCGGCTGCTGGCACGTAGTTAGCCGTGGCTTCCTCCTCGGGTACCGTCTCGTTTCGTCCCCGAAGACAGAGGTTTACAATCCAGAGGACCGTCTTCCCTCACGCGGCGTCGCTGCATCAGGGTTTCCCCCATTGTGCAATATCCCCCACTGCTGCCTCCCGTAGGAGTCTGGGCCGTGTCTCAGTCCCAATGTGGCCGTTCGACCTCTCAGTCCGGCTACCGATCGTCGACTTGGTAGGCCGTTACCCCACCAACTATCTAATCGGACGCGAGCCCATCTATCAGCGATAAATCTTTGATAACAGAACCATGCGGTTCCGCTATGTCATGCGGTATTAGCGATCGTTTCCAATCGTTATCCCCCTCTGATAGGCAGGTTGCTCACGTGTTACTCACCCGTCCGCCACTAAGTTTACAAGCTTCCATCCGAAAACTTCTGCCTGTAAACTCCGTTCGACTTGCATGTGTTAGGCGCGCCGCCAGCGTTCGTCCTGAGCCAGGATCAAACTCTTAATAAATAGTATTCACACTACCTATTAAGGTAATTATGATCGTTTAATCCATAACCCAAGCTCTCGCTTGCGTTATTACTTGTGTTTTTAAGAGTACATTCTCTTAAGAATTTACAAGGACTCTCCATTGACCTCTCGGTCAATTTCAAGTGAATGCTGTTCAATTTTCAAGGTGCATCTCCGCTGCCTCCCCGTAGGTGACAGCTTGTTTATCTTATCACCTTGTTCGCAAAATGTCAACAGCTTTTTTCGCAAATTTTGAATATTTTTTTGTTTTTCTTGTTTCCCCTTGCAAAAGCCGCAAATACCCGATATAATAGATAAGCTGAATATGTGCCCGTAGCTCAGTTGGATAGAGTGTCAGACTCCGACTCTGAAGGTCGTGCGTTCGAATCGCATCGGGCATACCAAAATATTTTCCCCCTGCTATGGCAGGGGGAAAATATTTTATTCAATTGTTTCCACCGGTAATGGGTTCATGTTTCCCACCCACTGGTGTAAAAACGCGGAAGCTTGGTTTCGATTCAGATTGTCGTGGATTTTTTGGTTGTAGTAGTTTCTTAGGCATCTGCAGCAAGACGAGTCGCAATCGCAGTTGTCTACAACGGAAATTGCTTTTGCGAGGACTCGTTGGAATGCTTGCCCGTCCGCTGTCACAATTCTGCGAACATGGCCTGCACCACCAGCGACTGCATCATATAAAACTACAGAAAAGATCATACACCCATCCACAGATGTGTAGAACAAACATCCTTTGATGTCGGTGCGCTCTATCCCCATCTCGCGGGACAATCCCTCTAACAGGGCATAGAGTGCTGACAGCATCACATTTATATCTGCCGCCTCTTGTGTCGCAAAGGTGATTTTTGCCACATCTGTCTTGAAATCATGCGACAAACGGTATTCTGCCGAGTTGCCCTCTTTATTAACACAACGGTATCCTCTGGAGTTCTTGTGCTCAAGGGGGATTCCGGTTTCGCTTGCATCTCCGCAAGCAGGACAAACCTTGTAATCAGTCTGGCCAATGACTACGAGAGAGTCATTTGAAGTAGATTCAATTTGCAAAGCTTGACCGTTTACTTCAAATATTTGCTTGGCGATTAGATTACGATGCGGGTCTCCAATGTAGTAATCGTCTGTCTTAAAATCGTGTTCGGGGCGGTGCATAGGAACTGGTCTGGCTTCTTTTTCTGCACAGAATCCCATGCGATGTTCCAATGTTTTTCTCCAAGACAGGCGTTTGATGGGTGTATGGCAGGAAACGCATTCGCGACCACTGCCAGTAACAGGATCTTTAGTGAAATTAGGCTGGCCGCAAGTAGGACACTTGGGGCAGTAGAAGCCTTTCTCCCATGCGGCATCCGCATTTTTGCCCGGCATTTTGCGAATATAACGGCTGACATACATTTTTCCATCTGCCACGACCTCTGCACCGGGGGCGTAAAAGGATAAGGGCAGAGACCTCGCTGCAGTCGAGGCTCTAACCCTTTCACTTGATTATTCTGTATTTTTTGGTAGAATGAGAATATCGCAGGACGGTTACAAAACAGATATGGGGCAGGAGAGCGATGCTATGCCGATTGGAATACAGCAAAGCAACGATTTCACGCAGTTTACAATGGATGTCTGGAATGACAAGATCTTTTATCAGGAGAAGGAGTTCCCGGCGGGATTCATGGCGATGTCCATTCTGAACATTCCCGAAGAAGAACTGCCGGAGCTGATACAGGCCGGCGGCGCACCGACCTTCCTGTTCCCTGTGGTGGTACAGGGCAGCGATGAGGAGGCTGCGGCGGTATTCCCGCAGCTGCGGGAACGGATATTGTATCTGACCGAACTGCTTTGGAAGTATCCGCCCTTTTGCTACAATGACTATGAGAAGGAAATGCGCCGGATCAACACCCTGTTTGACGAGAGCGCACTTCCCCAAATACGGATGCCCGATTCGGAGTTCCAGACGGAGTTCCTGAGATTCTGCGTCGGGATCATACGCATCCCTATGACCGCATGATGCGCCGGACGCTGCTGATGCAGCGGATGGAGGAGGTGCTGACGCCCAGAGAGCTGAATCTGGTGCGAAGCTACCTTGGCATCGGTCAGCCGGACGAGGTTGGCTTGACCTTTCAGGAGCTGGCGATCCGGCTCAACTACAATGGCCCCAGCCGAGCAGAGAAGGCGTACAAGGCCGCGCTGTGGAAACTGAAAAGGGACTTGTACAGCGGGTCCTATGGACGGTGGCTCTCCGCACAGAAGGCCATCCGCGCCGCCGAAGCGGAAGCGGAACAGGACACGGGGCATGACGCAACGCCGCAGAGGACATGGTGGGAGGAGAAGGCGCTGGCGAATCGGTTTGCCTGCGAGGTCGCAGCACTGATCCGTGTTTACGAGGTGCTCAGCGGAGCTTGATCAAAAAAGTTTTTAAGTCCAAATGCAATAAAACGCCCTTTCCGTGCATTACACGGATGACAGGAGAAAACGCCCATGCTCAGTATGCTGATGACAACCGAATATGCGCCGGCAGAGGAGCGGCGTGAGCTGCAGCGGCTGCTGCGGTGCATTGCCGGGAATGACCGCAACGCCTTGGCGGAGCTGTACCGGCGCACGCGCCCGGCGGTGTACGGCCTTGCGCTGTCCTACCTCAGGAACGCCCACGATGCGCAGGATCTCACGCAGGATGTCTATGTGCAGGTGTGGGACTGCGCGGCGCAGTACCGCCCCACCGGTTCCCCCATGGGCTGGCTGCTGGCGGTGTGCCGCAGCCTGTGCCTGATGCGTCTGCGGCGCGAGGAACGCCGCACCGCACTCTCGGACGAAGAATGGGACGCCATTCCCGCGCAGGAGTGCGGACTGGACGCCGACGAGCGCGTCCTCTTGCAGCACGCGCTGGCAAGCCTTGGCGACGAGGAGCGGCGCATCGTGCTGCTCCACGCGGTCACGGGTATGAAGCACCGGGAGATCGCGGCGCTGCTGGAGCTGCCGCTTCCTACCGTCCTGTCGAAATATCACAGAGCATTGAAGAAGATGCGAAGCTGTCTGGAAGGAGATGACGCCCGATGACCAATGAAAAGATGGAGCAGCGTCTGGCTTCGGCGGTGGAAAAGACCGCGCCAAACGACGTGAACGGCGTTCTCTCCCGCTGTGATGAGCGGAAAGGAACGGTAATTCCCATGACAACAAAGAAAACGGTAAATCGAAAATGGACAACGCTTGTGGCTGCCTGCCTCGCGGTGATGCTGCTGTGCGGCGGAGGCGTGTTCTATCAGCAGGCACACGCGGTGGCGTCCGTGGTGTCGCTGGACGTAAACCCCAGCATCGAGCTGAAGGTCAGCAAAAGCGAAAAGGTGCTGGTCTGCACACCGCTCAACGAGGATGCGAAGGCCATCCTTGCGGATATGGGCGGCGGTGCAGACCTGAAGGGTGCGAAGCTGGATGTGGCGGTAAACGCCATTGTGGGCAGCCTGGTGCGGAACGGCTATCTGAACAGCATTTCCTCCGCCATCATGATCTCGGTGGAGGATAAGGATACCGTCCGCGCGGAAAAGCTCCAGCGTGAGCTGACCAGCGCCGTGGACGGTGTGCTGCAGACCAGCGAAGCGAAGGCCGCCGTCCTGACGCAGACGCTGACGCAGGATGCGGCGCGGGAGCAGCAGGCCCGGGAAAACAGCATTTCCACCGGTAAGGCGGCGCTGGTGAACCGTGTCCTCGCCATCAACCCGGCGCTCAAGTTTGACGCGCTGGCGAAGCTCTCGGTGGAGGAGCTGAAGGACCTTGCGGAAGCAGGCGCGCCCGCCATGCCCATCGGTAAGGATGCCGCCGCTTACGCCGCGGAGCAGTATGCCGGGACAACGGCGTTGGACTCCGTCACGGCGGAGGTCGATTCCGAGCTGGACGAATTCCCCGCGCACTACGAGGTGGAGCTGCACACAGCATGGGGTGAGTTTGAGTATCTGGTGGACGCCTACACGGGGAAGGTGCTCAGCGGGCAGAAGGACTTGCCGGCCACGGCCCCTGTAGGGGATGAGACGGCAAAGCCTATTGCGCCCACCGGCGACATCGGCCATGCCAAGGCGAAGTCCATCGCCCTGAACCACGCGGGCGTGAGCGAGAACAAGGCGTATGACATGGAGATCGAACTGGACGACGAGGACGGCGCGCTCGTCTATGAGGTCGAGTTCAAATCCGGCGGCATGGAGTACAGCTACGAGATCAACGCCGCCACCGGCGCGGTCCTCAAGCACGAGACAGAGATAGATGATTGATGCGAAAGCTGAAGGTATGCGGTGCAGGCGTACTTGCAGGGCAGAGTAATATTTAGAAGCGCAGAAAATAATCTGACCATAACATGACCTGCGCTTGGTGAACATGTAAACATATGGAACATATGGCAAGATGGCTTTTGCGTTTGCGAAAGCCATCTTGCCATATCATACATCGGCGCAGAAGCAAAAGGCTCCCGGCATATGCAAGAGGTCATACGCTTCGCGGGTAATAGAAACAGCCGGCGTTTGCGGGAGCATCACAATTTGCGATGGTGAGCTTCAAATACCGCTTGCCTTTTTGTGCATGATATAATATACTATTGGTATGTGTACTAAAACGTTTGGGAAGAGGTGCTATTTTTGCGGAGAGACAGCAGTGAAACAAAGAGGAAAATACTGACCGTGTGCGTCCGTCTTTTTCTGGAGCAGGGGTATAAAAACACCTCTGTCAGCCAGATCGTTGACGAAGCGGGCGTGGCAAGGGGAAGCTATTTGAATTTGTTTCCGACCAAGGATAAAATTTTGCTGGATTTGACTGAGACGATGTTCGGCGGACAGTTCGGCGTGGCAAGAAGCATTGCAGACAGCAAGCTGCCGCCGGTTTACGCCTATGCGGTGGAAACGGCGATCCAGCTGACACTGACCGAGCTGAACGAGAACCTGCGGGAGATCTACATCGAAGCCTACTCCTTGCCTGAAACATCGGAGTATATCTACCTGCATACCACGGCGGAGCTGAAGCAGATCTTCGGCGGGAATTTCCCGGATTACAGCGACAGCGATTTTTATGAGATGGAAATCGGCACGGCGGGGCTGATGCGCAATTATATGGCACGGAAATGCGACATCCATTTCCCGCTGGAACGCAAGCTCAGCCGCTTTTTGACGGCGACCATGCGGGTGTATCAGGTGCCGGAGGAGGAACAGGCAAGGGTGCTTGCCTTTATCCAATCACTGGATATCAGGGCAATCGCCACCAAGGTCATGTATAAGCTATTCGCCATGCTGGAGATGAAATACGATTTTAAGCTGTCGAAGGACGGCGAAACGGAGGTAACAACATGAAGAAACGAATACTTAGTATCCTGCTCATGTGCTGCATGGTGTTGACGCTGCTGCCGGTGACGGCACTGGCGGAGGACTCGGCCTACACCGTGGGCGAGGATACCGGCGTATCAGCGCGGGCGCTTGCCGGAACCGCCGGAACAAAGCTGAAAGCGGACAACATCGACGCCTATGTCGCCAAAGGTCTGGGCGGCGGCGTGTATACGCTGGCGGAGGACGTGACCATCTCCGGCACACTGCGGGTCACGGGCGAGGCCACCGTGGACCTGAACGGCCACATCCTGCGCTATGCCGAAGAAGCGGAGCCGGACAGCATCTTCCGCGTCACCAGCGGCAGCACCCTGACCCTGACCGACAGCCGCCCTGAGGCGAAGCATGAGGATGAGACCCTGCCCGCAGGCGGCCTCATCACCGGCGGCGAGGGCTACCGGCGAGACTATGGCGCGGGACAGTCCTACAGTTACTATGGCGGCGGCGTGTATGTGGAGGCGGGTGCATCCTTCGTGCTGGCGGGCGGCACCATCTATGCCTGCGGCGTCCAGAGCGGAGCGAATCAAGCGTTCGGCGGCGGCATCTATGCCGAGGGCGGCTCCGTCACCATGTCCGGCGGCGCCATCCGGAGCTGCGCTGTCTCAGCCGATTACGGTGCCAGCGGCGGCGCGATCTATGCCAAGGCCGGCTCCGTCACCATGTCCGGCGGCGTCATCAGCGGCTGCTCTGCCAAGGACGGCGGCGGCATCTTGACATCCGGGTGTACCGTCCGGATCACCGGCGGCCGCATCGAGAACTGCCAGGCAAGCGAACGCGGCGGCGGCCTGTCTGTCCGCGGCCACACAAACGGCCCGGTGTCTGTTCTGGACGCTGTGATCTCCGGCTGCGAGGCGAAACGCGGCGGCGGCCTGGCCCTGATCGGCTTTGCCGAGCTGGAGCTGGGGGAGAACGCCCGCATCACGGGCTGCACGGCCACCGAAAAGGACGATACCGAGGCAGGCGCCATCGAATACGGCGCCGCAGTCTATACGGATCTTGACAACCCCCTTACCGTCAACTATCCCGGCAACTTCCTCTATGCCAACGGCGGCCGGGTGGAGGGCTCGGTGTATGTGGGAACGAACAAGATTGGCACAAAAAATAACTACTTAGACTCCGTAAAGGCCACCAACGCCATCGACCACACGGACGGGAAGCCCACCACAGTCTTTACCGGCGATGTCTCCTGCGAGGGCGACATAAGGGGCGGTATTTTCCATGGCAGCGTCACCGTGCTGGATCCTCGTGACGACATGGCCGACGTATCCAAGTATAACTATTGGAAATTCTGCAGCAACCTCTCCGGCGGCACGTTCTACGGCCCTGTCACCACGGAGTGCCACGTCTCCGGCGGCACATTCTACGGCGGTCTGACTCTGGAAAAGAACGCCAAGCTCAGCGGCAAGCCCGTGAACACCGGCACTGTGATCAATGACAAGACCAACATCCCCGACCCCAACGGCAAGCCCGTCACCGTGACCTATGACTACGGGGCTTTGGGCGGGACCTATGCCACGCAGATCGTCCAGGCGGGCGAGACGGCCAAGACCCCCGCCGAACCGACAAGAGAGGGTTATACTTTCATCGGTTGGGATAAGGCGATTCCCGCAACCATGCCTGCGGAAAACATCACAATCACCGCACGGTGGAAAGACATCGAAAAGCCGACGGGCGAAATTATCATAGGCACAGATAAATGGCAGGAATTCTTAAACGAGCTCACCTCCGGCCTGTTCTTTCAGGATACGCAGGAGGTAACGATAAACGCCGCCGATAACAGCGGGATCGTGTTTGCTTCCTATTTGGTAACAGATCAGGATCTCTCCGAAGAGGAGCTGGAAGCTCTTGTGTACCGTGGGTACGATGAGCCGTTCCGCATAGAACCCAACGGAGAGTATATTGTTTATGTAATGCTTGTTGACGCGAGCCTGAACATAACCTATCTTCGTTCCGACCGCCTGACGCTTGATAATGTGCAGCCTGTCATCAGCGGCGTAGAAAACGGCAAGACCTATTGTGGAGCACGGACGGTTACAATTACCGAGAAGTATATAGATACCGTTACCGTAAACGGCACGACAGTCGAGCTTGACGAAAGCGACAGCTTCCGCCTTGTTCCGGCAAACGGCGGACAGAAGATCATAGTTGCCGACAAGGCCGGCAATACCACAGAAATGACCGTGACGGTCAACGACGGGCACACTTACGGTGAATGGGCATCCAACGGCGACGGTACGCACACCCGAAAATGCACGGTAGACGGCTGCGCTGGCTCCGAAACCAAAGACTGCTCCGGCGGGAAAGCGACCTGTAGGGACAAGGCCAAGTGCGCGGTCTGCGGAAAGACCTACGGCGAGCTTGATGCGAAGAACCACGCCGACTTAAAGCACATCCCGGCAAAGGCGGCGACCTGGGTCGCCGAGGGCAATATCGAGTATTGGTACTGCGAAGGCTGCGGCAGGTATTTCAGCGACAGGGACGGTACAAAGGAGATCAGAAAAGCCGACACCGTAACGGCGAAGCGGAAGAGCAGTTCCGCAGCGGCGAAGCCGGAGGACGATCCCAAATCGCCGGGTACCGGCGACACAAGCAACCTTGCGCTGTGGATCGCTCTGTTGTTTGCCAGCGGCGGCGCAGCCATCGGCACAACGGTTGTCAGCAGAAAAAAGTACAACAGATAATTGAATCGCGAGGCTATGAAAGCGTTCATCGATAAGGCCGCACAAATGAACCGCGCCGCATGACCTGCGAGGCGCGCAGGCAAGACGAACACAAAAAGCACTTTTCTGACAAGTTTGTATGGTGGAAGCTTTCCTTTGTGTGCTGTATAATAATGGCACAGACAAGGAGGTGGTCAATATGCTGGCAGAAAATCTGGCGCTCCTGCGAAACCTCCGCGGTATGACGCAGGAGGAGGTGGCGGAGGTCATCGGCATCTCGCGCCAGTCCTACTCCAAGTGGGAGCAGGGCGAAACGATCCCCGACATTGAAAAATGCGACCGGCTGGCAAAATTCTACGGGGTCGCTATCGATGCCCTCGTCCATCAGGATGAGGAGATCGGCAGGACGCGGGTGGCGCCCGCCCCGGTGGGCAAGCACCTGTGGGGAACGGTGGCGATGGGCGCCAAGGGGCAGATCGTCATCCCCAAGGCAGCGCGGGATACCTTCCATCTGAGCGAAGGCGACCGCCTGGTCGTCCTCGGGGACGAGGAGCAGGGCATCGCGCTCATCAAAGCGGAGGTCTTTGAGGAGCGGATGCAGGAGGCCCTGCGTGCAGGTCAGAAATCCAACGAATAAAAGAAGGTGCGATCATGAAATGTCCCGAATGTGGAAAGGAAATGCGGGAGGGGTATCTCTTTTGCAGCAAGGACGGCGCGTTCAGCTTTGCAAACGAGGTGCCGGGTGTATTTGAGAACGCGAAGAATGCCGATGGCTTTGTGAAGATCACAGACCTCAAGGCCAGCCACCGGACGAGAGTTCCGGCGTCCATCTGCGAGGAATGCAGGACGGTCATGCTCAAGTATTGAGCAAAGCTGCCGTTTCCGACCGAAAAAGTCCCCAAGCCGTTGCGCCAAAACGGCTTGGGGACTTGCTATATTTGCGCGGTTGAGGGAAGTGCTTCAGATGTTGTCTGATTAGACCTCTTTGCCCATCTGATAGGCCTGCTCCAGCGCGGGATGCCCGGCGATCTCGCCCACGCCGTTCACGCCGCCTGCGAACACCGTGCCTGCCAGTGTTTCGGAATTGCCGCCCCTGCGGGGACTGGAGGAAATGATCCGTACCTTTTTATTCATCGTAAACCACTCCTTGCGTTTCAAGTTTCCCTGTTGTATTTTCATAATAGTACCTGCACCCGGCTTTCTGTCAAGATGCATTTGAAAATTTCGCGCGGGAGAGGGCCGCGAAAGATGGTTGACATTTCCCAACGACACTGCTACCATGGGTGGGTACGCCGAGAAGGCGAATTTTGAACGGAGGTGAAGGTTCATGGATAGCTGCGGAAGTACAGGACGAAGCCGGATGTGCGGCGCGTGGGAATATGGGCTTCGGATGCGGTCATTCATGGACTTGAACTGACCACATCCCATTTTGTCGTGTTCTTCTGCACCGCATCTCAGGCGTCTTGCTGCGGCAACTATCGCTGAGGCGGTGCATTTTTGCGCCTATTTTCAGAGCCAAAGGAGGACACGACTATGATGAACAATATGGTAAAGAAGGATCTGACCCAGGATATCGGCAGCCGGATGAGCGGCAACTTTGTGTGCATCCGCGACACGCTGACCATCCGCGAGGCCATGAGCGAGCTGGTGCGGCAGGCGGGAGTCCACGACAACATCGCCACGCTGTATGTGGTGGATGCGGGCGGTGTGTACGCCGGCGCCATCGACCTGAAGGATCTCATCATCGCACGGGAAAACGATCGATTGGCGGACATCATCCGCCGCGGCTATCCCTACGTTTTCGCCAATGAGCGAACGGCGGACTGCGCGGAGCGCATCGCGGACTACGAGGAGGACTCCCTGCCGGTGCTGACGGAGGACCGCCATATCGCGGGCGTCCTGACGGTGCAGGAACTGGTGGAGTTGGTGGACGACGCCATGGGCGACGACTACGCCAAGCTGGGCGGCCTGACCTCGGAGGAGGACCTGCGGGAGCCGGTGCTGGTCAGCATGAAGAAGCGTCTGCCGTGGCTCATCGCCCTGCTGTTTCTGGGTATGGGCGTATCGTCCGTGGTGGGTGTTTTCGAGTCGGTGGTGGCGGTGCTGCCTGTCGTCATCTGCTTCCAGTCACTGGTGCTGGACATGGCGGGCAACGTGGGTACCCAGTCGCTGGCCGTCACCATTCGTGTCCTCATGGACGAGAACCTTACCCTGAAGGAGGAGCTGGCCCTGCTGGGCAAGGAGATGCGGGTGGGTCTTCTCAACGGCGGGTGCCTGGGACTCATGGCGCTGGCGGTTTTAGGGGTCTACATCCATGCGTGCAAGGGCTATGCGTGGGGGCCGGCTTTTCTGATCTCCGGCTGCGTTGGGGTGTCGCTGGTGGTGGCCATGGTGATCTCCAGCCTTGTGGGGACGATGGTTCCCATGCTGTTTCATAAGATCCACATCGATCCGGCGGTGGCCTCCGGCCCACTGATCACGACGGTCAACGATCTGGTGGCCGTGGTGACCTACTATGGACTGGCCCTGCTGTTTCTGGTGAATATGTTCCATCTGTGAAAAAAGAAGCACCCCTGTAACCTGACGGTTACAGGGGTACTTGTCATAACGCAACACGATCCGCATGGAGGTATACGCTTTTTTTCGCAGCTGCCCGCAGGGACAGATGCTGCCAGTCGTTCTGACTGCTGCAATCCGGATTGATGTTGGCGATCTCCTCGTCCTCCGTACCATCCGAATACTAAAAACGCAGCACGATCCCGAATCTGCGGCTTGTGCCGGAGGTCAGCGGCACGGAATCACCTTTGGCCCAGCATCCTGATGCATGGACATCTCCAGCGCTGCCGGAAATAAGAATGTTTTGATAAGCCTGTTTGATAGAACTACTCCCAGTGCTCTCCGTTTTTCCCGGATTCTACCCAATCCTGCATTCTGAATATGATGCCCTTGTTCTTATTGGCCTCATACCATGTCTGGACAATATGGGTGATATATCGTTTTCCACCCTGATTCACAGCCTGATGAACTTCTACATCGGCACCACACAGGCCGGGGACAACAAATTTGTCTCCCTGATGCTGGCCTGTGCCCGCCGCATGGCGAAGCCCAGTGAGGCTGCAAGAAATACATGAACAGGAAGCATTTGGAGGCGGCTCTGGACGACGTCTCTATTGCCGGCTGACTTCACTCAGCCGGAGCCTGCAAACAATTTTGCGCATAA
>OGPT01002430.1_pt1 | contig 14997 bp, 8 predicted proteins | sample 1552951 | NCBI WGS metagenome assembly OGPT01 (sample SAMEA2580224, study PRJEB22360) | human gut metagenome | biome: human gut; feature: human-associated habitat; material: faeces | place: Denmark | collected 2008/2010
TGTAATTTCTAATGCCGGAAACGACAGTTCCCCGCCTGGAAACGGGAAGTTAATGCATACAATAAACTTTTGCCCTCCTGGAGAATTGGCTTATGTAAGGTTTATACTGTGTTGCAGATACTTTGATCTGCAACCTATCTGCAACAGTATCTGCAACGCTCCAACTATTTATCAATTAGTGTGTTACACGCGTTTGGTTGCAGGTGGCAGATGTTTTTATGTTTTTTCAACTTTATAGAGGAAGGATTACGCATCAAAATTAGGGTCACCACCGTAAGTCATAAACCAAATTCACCTCTGTGTCCTCCGCGTCCTCTGTGGTGAAAACCTAAACAAGAACTAATAACCTTCATCTTTCTATCAATTCCAGTCATTCCGTTTTGGGGGCTATTTTACCCTTTTACCCTCTTTGTAGCTTCCTGTAACGCTTGTTTTGGACGAATTTAAAGTTGAAATGTACGAAAACAAGGTCATATTAGACAGTATCAGAGAAGGAAGAAATGAATTGAAAGTTCCGTTTCGGACGGTTTATCTACATTTGCCTACAGAAAAACCAATCATTTGATATCATGAAAAAAGTATTATTGATTTCATTCGTAATCTTGTCTGTGGCTGCACAGATGACACATGCGCAAAAACAAGCAGTCATCAAGCTGACGGAGACGACATTGATGCACGAAATGCGTGCCACTCCTTATCCCCTTGATAATGCGGTGGTAAATGATCGCGCGGTTTCTTTTCAGTGGCCGCTTCGTTCGGATATGAATTCCCAGGATAGTCCGCTGGATGGATTCGAACACAAAGTAAAGAAGGTAGATAAAACAAAGATTACCTATCAGTTACGTTATTCACAGGATGCAGGATTGAAGTCGGGAGTTGTTCAGGTGGAAACTCGCTGGCCGTTCTATAATCTGGAACAACCGCTTGCGCCGGGTGTATGGTACTGGCAGTTCGGTTACGTAGAAAACGGACAAGTGACATGGGGAAGCACGCAGCAAGTCACCGTAGAAGATCGTCCGGGCAAATTCTGTCCGCCTTCATTGAAAACAGTGTTGGCAAAACTACCTGCCGACCATCCGCGTGTGTGGATCATGAAGAATGAATGGAAGGACTTTATAAATCACAGCAAACAAAAGGCAGAAAGGCAATGGTATCTTGAGCGTGCAGATCAGGTACTTCAGACTCCAATGAAATCAGTGAAAGATATTAATGTCTCGCAGGTGAAGAATCTGAAGAACGAGATGCAGATAAATTCATACCTCACTCGTGAAAGCCGTCGCATCATCGATGCGGAAGAGGGAAATACCGAAGCATTGATACGGGCCTGGTTGCTGACGCAGGATACTAAATATGCTGACGAAGCCATCAAACGGGTATTTATCATGGCCGACTGGGATAAAGATAAGAATGTGAAAGGAGATTTTAATGCTTCTAGCTTATTGTCTCTCTGCTCTATGGCTTATGATTCTTTCTACGACCGGTTGAATACATCACAAAAGAAAGCATTGCTGGAAGCCATCAAAAATAAAGGTGGTGAAATGTATGAGAACTTTAATAACAGGATGGAGAATCACATCGCCGACAATCATGTGTGGCAGATGACTCTTCGTATTCTTACAATGGCGGCATTCAGTGTGTATGGCGATCTGCCGGAAGCCAATACATGGGTGGATTACTGTTATAACGTCTGGTTGGCACGTTTCCCCGGATTGAACAAAGACGGTGGCTGGCACAATGGCGATTCTTACTTTACGGTCAACACCCGTACATTAGTCGAAGTGCCTTACTATTATAGCAAACTGACCGGTTACGACTTCTTTTCCGATCCTTGGTATCAGGGAAATATCATGTATACCATCTTCCAGCAACCTCCTTTTTCCAAATCTGGAGGAAACGGAAGTTCACATCAGAATGTGGCACGTCCCAACAGCATCCGTATAGGTTATTTGGATGCGCTGGCACGCCTTACCGGAAACACGTATGCCGCTGATTTCGTACGCCGTACATTGAAAGTGGAACCGGATTATATGAAGAAAGCCTTGTTGAGTAAGCCCGGTGATCTTGCCTGGTTCCGCCTGCAATGTGATAAACCTCTGCCGGAAGGTGAAGGATTGACAGCACTTCCCGCAGGATACGTCTTCCCCGCAACAGGACTTGCCTCTTTCCAGACGAACTGGGACAGAGTAGGTGGAAATGCGATGTGGAGTTTCCGGTCAAGCCCTTATGGTTCTACCTCTCATGCACTTGCCAATCAGAATGCTTTCAATACGTTCTATGGTGGAAAACCATTATTTTACAGTAGCGGACACCATATTGAGTTTACCGACGTACATAGTATGTTGTGCCACCGTGCCACGCGTGCTCACAATACAATTCTGGTGAACGGTATGGGACAACGTATCGGTACGGAAGGATATGGATGGATTCCCCGTTATTATGCCAGCGAGAAGATTGGTTATGTGCTGGGTGATGCTTCCAATGCTTACGGAAAAGTGATTTCACCGCTTTGGCTGACACGTGGTGAACAGTCTGAGGTGCATTATACGCCCGAAAATGGTTGGGATGAGAATCATGTGAAAACTTTCCGCCGTCACATGGTCAATTTGGGAAAGACAGGGCTCATCTTTATCTATGACGAACTCGTGGCAGACGAACCTGTAAACTGGAGTTATTTGCTACATACTACGGACAATCCCATGACAGTGAATAAATCGAATCATCGCTTCGTGCATATTCAAGCCACGAACCGCGGAGGAGCATCAGACGCTTATCTTTTCTCCACTGGAACATTGCAGACTGATACGACGAGCCGTTTTTTCTATCCGGCAGTCAATTGGCTGCGTGCTGATGACAAAGGGGTGTTCAAGAAGTATCCTAATCACTGGCATTTCACCGCTACATCGGAAAAAGCACAAGTATATCGTTTTGCCACTATCATCAATACACATGCACTGAAATATCCTGCCAAAGACCCTGAAATCTTGTCCGACGGACGTATCAAAGTGGGCGGATGGCTAATCAGTGTAAACCTGAAATCCGACGGTGCTCCTTCATTCTTTATCCGCAGCACTCAAGAGAAGGTGAATATCACTTATAAAGGTGAAGCTACTGTCATCAATGAGGATGGGTACGAAACGGTAATGAGGGATACAGTGCCCGAACTGGAAATCTGATCAATGAACATGAAAGATACGAATATATGAGACACTCGACTTTTAATATGAGAACTATATGTCTGTTGGCTGCATTTCGGGCATAACCGTCTTGTCAGCACAGACTCCTGGTAAACCCCGTGTACAGACTTCTGCAGCTCCGGAGGAAACTACGGTCTACAAGCCCGGCGGTAAAATGCAAGAAACGGTAGTTGCGACTTCTATAAAAAAACAGGAGAATAAACGCCAATCCGACAAAGAGAATACAGGAAAGAATGTGGCTGTCTTTGATGGTCAACGCTATCTGGCACTGAAAACGAATGTAATATATGATGCTTGTGCTTTGCTGAACCTTGCCGTGGAAATGCAGGTGCATAAAAAGATCACGGTAGAGTTGCCGTTGACTTGCAGTTTGTGGGACTTGGGGGATAAGCACGGCGTGCGTACGGTAGCATTGCAACCTGAAGCCCGCTGGTGGATAGGAAATGAAACAGGACGGGGACACTTTGTCGGACTGCACGCCCACGTGGCATGGTTTAACGTAAAGTGGAACGATGACCGTTATCAAGATACTGATCGTCCGCTGTTGGGAGCCGGAATAAGCTACGGTTACAAACTCCCTCTTTCCAAACACTGGGGAGCGGAATTTAATCTGGGAGTGGGATATGCCAACATGAAGTATAACACCTATTATAATGTAGACAACGGCGCACAGCTGGATACGCGTGTCCGTCATTACTGGGGGATAACCCGTGTGGGAGCATCGTTGGTCTACCGCTTCTAACCTGATAGGAACATACATATAAATACGATAACAATATGAGAAGAAATTTATATATACTGGCACAGTGCACTTTCCTGTTGTTCATCACCCTGCTGGTGAATGGATGCAGCCTGCACGAAGAACCGGAAATGACTCCCGAAGGAGAATTGGGAGTGGACCCGACAGCTGTGACGCTAAACCTCAATCTGACAATGAACCTAAGTTTGGCGGAAAGACCACCGGTGACCATCACCCGTGCGTCGGAAACCAACTATCTGCGTCGTTTCATCGTAGAAGCTTACTTGGATAGACAAGTGGTTGCACGGCAAACGGTGTATGAAGAAGATTTCAACCGTTCTACTTTGCCTGTCAGCATGAAGCTGCACGCCCGCAATTACCGCATCCTGGTGTGGGCCGATTATGTGAATGCGGAGACACCGGAACAGGGACTTGTCTACGATGCCAAGAATCTGGCTTTTATCCTTCCTGCCGGAAAATATATAGGGAATAGCCGCTATAAAGATGTTTTTGCTGCTTCTGCTGTGGCAGACCTGACTTCTTTCCGCAATCATTGGGGAGCTGAAACAAGTCTTGACGTTGAACTGTATCGCCCTGTAGCACGCTATGAATTGGTGGCTAAAGATGTGGCAACGTTCCTCAATAAACTGTCCACAGGCGGACTGAAAGGCGAAAGCTTTACTGCTCGTGTGAAGTACAGTGATTATTTGCCTACCGGCTACAATTTATGGGACGATGTATCCAAGAACTCGCTCATGTACATGGAATATAAAGTGGCCTTTGAACGCCCTGCCGATGGTACGAAAGAGCTGAAACTGGGATTCGACTATGTATTAACCGATGCCGGAGAAACCGTTTCTATTCCTGTAGAACTGGAAATCTTGAATGAGAAGAATGAAGTGCTGGCACGTACTGCTTTCCGTATTCCTTGTGAACGGGGTAAAAACACAACGGTACGCGGTAACTTCCTGACTTCCGATATCAATGGAGGAATAGGGATCGACCCCGATTATGAAGGTGATCTGGAGGTAGATCTTGGAGAATTATAAAATAGACAAATCAATTAAAAATAGCTTAACCATAAAACAATTAAGATCATGAAAAAGAACTTATTTTATTCGCTAATGGCTTTGTTCGTAGTGCTTTTCGCATCCTGTGGACAAGAAGAAATCGTTTCGGACAACGGAACAGAAATCAATGCTCCTGTTACTATCTCTGTACAGGCTCCTGTAAATAACGTCTTTAGCCGTGCGGGTGTTACCATCCCTACCGGTTATACGATGCAATGTATCATGCAATTACTGAATGCTGATGGCGATAAGATAGGCGATCAGGTAACTAAACCGATTACGGATGGTAAGGTATCTTTCACCATTTCCGTAGATGAACAAAAAGAAGTGTCGAAAGCATTGTTTTGGGCTGAATACGTACCGGAAAGTGGTGCTGCTAATAAAGTATATGACACTGCTGATTTGAGAGCAGTAGGATATAATACTGCATCATTCGATCTGACAAATGATGCGTTGATGGCAGCCAGCGACGCTTTTTGCGGAAAATTGGAAACGATTGGTAATGCCAGTGTGACATTGAAACGCCCGTTTGCTAATGTGAGCGTAAAACCGAAGAATCCGGAAGTAGCTGCGGCGGCTAATAAACTGGAAATAAAATATAACGCTTTGAGCGGATATGATATTTTAGAGGGTAAATGTTCTGCTACGACTCCTGTGACTTATACAAATGCAAGTTTTGCTTCTGCGGATGGCAATTGGTTCGCTAATTTCTTTTTTGCTCCTTCAAATGTAGGTAAATTTACAGAAGAAATAACCATGGCATTGAGTGGCGGATATAGTAAAGAGATTAAAATACCGGCAAATACATTACCTTTGGATGCTAATATGCAGATTATGGCTAAATTTGAAATCGGAGATGGAAACTTTGACATTGAAGTAGGAGTGGATCCGGATTATGAAGCATTGGAAATGAAAGTTGGTAGTTATATCAATGCAGAAGGTAAAGTGGTACGTGATGCAGCGGATGCTGTCGGTATTGTTTTCAAGATGGAGGCTATTGGTAGTGATGTGCCGGCTAATTATCCTGTAGCACTTCAAGGTAAGACAATTGCCGGATATGCGGTAGCGATTGAGAATGTGGCGACTGCTCGTCAGACTCTTAATACTGAATTATTGACTACTTTGGCTGAAACAGCTGCAGGTATGACAAATGGTACACAGACTACGGACGTTTTATTAACAGGTCTTGGAGATGTTGCCTTTAAAACAACTTATGAGAAATGGGTGGGAGAACATGCTCCTGATAGTGAGAATTTGAGTGCATGGTATATTCCTACATTGTCGCAATTGAGTGCGTTCATGGGTACATTGTTTACTATGAAAGAGATACCAGCTACTGGTAGTGAGGACTTCAGAAACATGTCGGAGTTTGAATTTGTCAATGGCAAAATGTTTGATAGAGAAACGATTGCTACAGTGAATTATGCTTCTAGTACTATCAATAACCAAGGTAATGTTTCTGGTGTACGTATTAATGTAGCTGATGGTGTTGTTACTAATGCACAAGAGGCGGGTATCAGTGTTAAGACAGCTCTTAATCAACAAGCTCTTTGCCGCCCAATGATTACAATCTTTAAATAGTCACTGAATATTCGACCTTACTCAATAGAAATTCAAGGAAAGTGGGATCCCCCCATCCCGCTTTACCTTCTTCTTACATTGAAACTTTTGAAAATAGCCCTCTAATCTTATACCAAGAAAAGAAAATAATATGCACACCACATTTCGTCTATCGGTTTTTCTTTTGTTCATTGTACAGTTGTTCTGTAGCTGTACATCTGACTCGCTGCCCGAACCGGACAGTACGCAGCCAGAGACGCCTGCCGGAATTCCCGATGCCTATCAGGATAAGATACGGACGCAACCTTATCCCAAAGCAGATAATGAATTGTATCTGAATCCTGCTCCTCTTATTGTTCCTCAAGCCATGAAGACGGGCGAAAGACTGCAATTTTCCCTTTCGCGTACTGAAGATTTCAACAGTTCCGAAACGCTACTTTCCGAACCGCAGGAATGGTGTATGTATAATCTTCATCGTCGTTTGGAGGTCGGCACATGGTATTGGCGCTTTCGTTCCACCAATCTTAATGGAACTACGCCCGGTGAATGGAGTGCTATCTATCGTTTCGAAGTAAAGAATGATACACCGGAATTTGTAACACCTCCTTTTCAGACATTCTTAGCAAATGCTCCCCGTCTGCATCCTCGTATTTACTGTTTTTTAGACGACCGTATCGAAGAGGCTCGTAACCGTGTCACTTCACACCCTGAATATGCAGAACTACAAAGTCGTGCTTCACAGGCATTGAAAGCCGAATACACCGGAATGACTGATTTATATAGCCGTGCAGAAGAGCTCCGGCAACATGCCACTTATCTTTATCAGGCCTATCATTTAACCCAAAAAGAAATTTATGCCGAAAAGTTACGCCAGCTTCTCGAAGCGTTGATTGTCGCTCCCCCTGCTGATGGACAGCTTTTTGCATCCAACTTTACTGCTAGCAACATCGCATGGTGTCTTGTTGCAGCCTACGATCTGCTTTATAATAACTTGTCTGCTTCCGATCGTACTGCTGCCGAAGAACTGATGATGCGTGTGGCACGTTACTATTACAAGGTAAATTGCGGTTTTCAGGAAAACCATCTCTTTGATAATCATTTTTGGCAGCAGAATATGCGTGTCCTCTTTCAAGTGGCTTTGTCGCTTTACGACAAACCGGCTTATTCTTCCGAAGTGCTGCCCATGATGGAGTATTATTACGAATTATGGACAGCCCGCGCTCCTGCCTCCGGGTTCAATCGCGACGGTATATGGCACAATGGTACCGGTTATTTCAGTGCCAATATATTGACTTTGGCGTATATGCCGTCTCTTCTTTCATTTGTCAGTCGGTACGATTTTCTATCACATCCGTGGTATCAGAATGCCGGACGTTCGTTGGTTTATACTTGCCCGCCGGGATCGAAAAGCAACGGCTTTGGTGACAGTAGTGAAAAGGGGAGTGAACCCAACCGTTTGGTTGCTGCCTTTGCTGACTATCTGGCGTGTGAAACGGGTAATTCCTATGCCGGATGGTATGCCGGAGAATGTCGGGACCTGTTGCGTCGGGATTATGAATTGCGTCTTTACCGGATGTGCACCGATCAGGATTACAACACTGCTTTTCCTGCCGGGGCTGATAAAATGGTATGGTATAAAGACGCTGGTGAAGTAGCCATGCACAGTGCTCCGGAAGATACGGGAAAGGATCTTGCGCTCTCGTTCCGTTCCAGTACATTCGGGTCCGGCAGTCACACTACTGCCAGTCAGAATGCTTTTAACCTGTTGTATAAAGGTGTCGATGTGTATCGCAGTACGGGCTATTATCAGAATTTCAGCGATGCTCATAATCTGATGTCCTATCGCCATACGAGGGCGCATAATTCACTGTTGGTAAACGGTATCGGACAACCTTATTCTACCGAAGGTTATGGCAGTGTGATGCGTGCTATGGGCGGACAGCATATCAGTTACTGTTTGGGGGATGCTTCACATGCTTACAGAGGTATCAGCAATGACCCGATGTGGGTTGGCTACTTCAAGCAGGCAGGTATTGAGCAGACACCGGAAAATGGATTCGGTGCCACCCCGTTGACTAAATACCGCCGGCATGTGTTGATGCTTCATCCTCATACGGTGATTGTGTATGATGAACTGGAGGCTTCGGAAGCTGTCCGCTGGGAGTGGTTGTTGCATAGTCCTACGGAATTTAAGATGGATGTAACAAAGAAAACGTTGTCTACAAATAATAAAACCAAAGGATGGGTGGCAGTGACGCAACTGTTTGGAGGACATGTTTTTACGCTGTCTCAAACGGACCGTTTCGTAGTGCCGCCCGCCATCACCGGAGCGGAGTATCCTAACCAGTGGCACTTGACTGCACGGGTTGACGGTTGTTCTGCCACCCGTTTCCTGGCTATTATCCAGGTAGGAGATGAGGCTGTCCCTATTATCAACCGTGACGGTGATACCTTTAACGTAGGCGACTGGACGATTAAAGCGGTTTTGGATGCTTTCAAAGCACCCGAACTTGCAGTGAGTCATCGCACCGAACAGGCGGTATTTAGTTATGGAACAGACAATCCTGCGTTGAATGGCAATTTTTACTCTCGACAATATACGGGTTCTTCGTTGCTTTACGACGAGATAGACGGGGCTTATCAGGTGGTAGAAATGACCGACCGGAGTCCTATATCTACCCGGGTAGTAAATCAATGATAAACAATGAAATATAGTGAATATAAATAACAAACAGAATATGATGAAAAGTAGAATTATTTGCATTTTGTTGCTTCTTGTCGGTGTATCCGGCATTTATGCCCAGAGTTTGACCGTTACCGGTAAGGTGGTGGACAACGAAGGCTTGGAAGTGATTGGAGGAAATGTAACCGTGAAAGGAAAACAAAACACGGGTACCATTACTGATATCAATGGTAAATACACCATTACCGTTAGTGATCCGCAGAAAGATGTCTTGGTTTTCTCTTTTATCGGATTGGAAAATATGGAAGTACCCGTGAAAGGAAGAAAACAGATTGATGTGACCATGAAAGCTGCGTCGGTATTGTTGGATGAGGTGGTAGCTATCGGTTATGCAACAGTAAAGCGTAAAGACCTGACCGGTTCTGTGGCTTCTGTGAGAAGCGACGATTTGCTCAAAGTTCCTTCGTCTGATGTAACCCAGGCTTTAGCGGGACGTATGGCGGGTGTGCAGATTATACAAACAGACGGTCAGCCCGGTGCTACGATGTCAGTGCGTGTTCGTGGCGGTATATCAATTACGCAAAGCAACGAACCGCTTTATATTATCGACGGATTTCCGACGGAAGATGGCATGTCCAGCCTTGATCCTGCCGATATTGAAAGTATCGACGTGTTGAAAGATGCTTCGGCAACAGCCATCTACGGCGCCCGGGGAGCGAATGGCGTAGTGGTAATCACCACCAAAAGCGGTGCGAAAAGTGAAGGGAAAGCGACTCTTACTTTCGATTCTTATGTCGGTGTGCGTACGCTTGCCAAGCGGTTGGATGTATTAAGTGTAGAGGAATTTGTGTTGGCGGATTATGAAAGAACATTAGGAGATGCTACTGATCCCGAGGAAAGTATGCGGTCATGGCAGAATCGTTACGGTGGTTTTGTCGATCTTCATGAGAACTATGGCAATCGTAAAGGTATCGACTGGCTGGACCGTACGATGGGACGCACTACCGTTACGCAAAATTACCGGGTAGGCGTCAACGGTGGCAATGATAAGTTGAACTACAATATGTCTTATGGTTACTTCAAGGATGAAGGTGCGATGGTATATAGCGGCAGCGACAAACATAATATTGCGCTTAGCGTGAAAAGCGAAGTGAATAAGCGGCTCTCCGTTACAGGACGTATCAACTTCGATTATCTGAAAGTGTATGGAGCAGGTGTTGCCGGAAACGGTACGAATGAAGGCGGAAGTAATGTAGATGCAAAGTTTAATAAAATGGTTCAGATTTTGCAATACCGTCCTACCATTGGTATACGTGGCAATGACTCGGATTTGTTGGCAGGAGAAGACCCTGTATTAAGCGATGCGGACGGGAACGTGATGCAGAACCCGTTGATTGCCGCCGCTGAAGAAAAGGATAATAAGGAAACACGTACTTTGCAAGCCAATGGCGGACTGACTTTCAAAATCATCAAAGGATTGACCTTCCGCAACAATACGGGTATGCGTTATCAGCTTTACCGCCGGGAACTTTTCTATGGCGACCAATCTATAATGGGAAGACGTAACGGTATTTACGGCTCTATCAGAAATACGGAGACCGGAAGTTTTCAGACTTCTAACGTCCTGACTTATGACAAACGTTTTCAGAAGAAGCATAAAGTGGTGGTACAATTGGGACAGGAATTTGTAAAACGCTGGACTCGTGTACTCGAATCCGGTGTCAGTGGGTTGCCTACCGATGAGTTCATTTTGGGAGATATGAGTCTGGGTACTCCATCCGTTGCTTCGTCCGATGAAAACTATGATGATAATCTGCTCTCTTTCTTCGCTCGTCTCAACTATGACTTTACCGATAAGTATTTGTTTTCCGCAACTTTCCGTGCGGATGGCTCTTCTAAATTCGGTAAGAATAATAAATGGGGATATTTTCCTGCCGTATCAGCAGCATGGCGTGTGGGTGAAGAGGATTTTATAAAGAAACTGAATGTTTTCTCCGACTTGAAATTCCGTATCGGATACGGTTTGGCGGGTAACAACAGAATCGGTAGTTATAACAGCCTTGCTTTGATGTCTTCCATCATCACAGCTATGGGAGATCAGCTTACTCCCGGTTATGCTTCCAAGCAGATACCGAATCCCGATCTGAAGTGGGAAGCGAACAAGACTTTTAATATGGGGGTCGATTTAGGATTTCTGAATCAACGTATTACCATTTCACCCGAATTCTATATAAATAGGAGTAGTAACTTGCTGCTCAACGCCCAGTTGCCTTATTCTTCCGGTTATCAGAGTATGTTGATTAATGCCGGAGAAACGAAGAATGTAGGTGTGGAACTGACTGTGAATACTGTGAATTTCTCTACAAAGAAGTTTAGTTGGAACACTACACTGACGCTGTCTCACAATAAAAATTCAGTGAAAGCATTGACCGGTGAGGCGGTGCAACTCTATGAAGCCAGGTTCGGCTTTAACCAAAACACTCATCGTATTGCTGTCGGAGAACCATTAGGACAGTTCTATGGTTACATCACCGAAGGGCTGTATCAGGTAGATGATTTCAATTATGATGCTTCTACGCAGACCTATACCCTGAAAGATGGGATACCTTATCATGGTGATAAAGGCCGGATTCGTCCGGGTATGTGGAAGTTTAAGAACTTGACCGGAGACGATAATGTGATTGATGAAAATGATAAAACGGTCATTGGTAACGCTCAACCGAAATTCTACGGAGGATTGAACAACTCTTTTACTTACAAAGGATTTGATTTGAGTATATTCCTGACTTTCAGCTATGGCAACGAAGTGCTGAATGCGACCAAACTGGTTACCAGTAAGGTAGGTAGCTTGAACTACAACGCATTGGATGTGATGAATAGCTCTAATCGTTGGATGACCATCAATTCGGATGGACAGAAAGTGACAGATCCCGGAGAACTGTCTGCTCTGAATGCTGGTAAAACCGTAGCTGCTTATCATGATGCTCAACAAGGAGACAATTATATTCATTCATGGGCAGTGGAGGATGCTTCCTATTTGAAACTAAGTAATGTGACTTTGGGATATACATTCCCTAAAAACCTGATTGCAAGGGTAGGATTGAAGAACTTGCGTTTGTATGCCACCGGTAATAATCTCTTGACTTGGACTAAGTATTCAGGTTTCGATCCGGAAGTCTCTACGATGAAAAGCGGTTTGACACCGGGTGTTGACTTTGGGGCATATCCGCTTAGCCGTTCTTTTATTTTTGGTCTCAACGTAGCATTTTAATTCTTTAAATACATAGTAATCATGAAAAATATACATCTATTATATGCCGTATTCGCCCTATTGGCAACAGGATTTTCCTCTTGTGAGGATTTGCTGACGGAAGAACCTAACTCAAAATATGACCGGGACCGCTATTTCGATTCGGAAGATAAAGCGGAAATGGCAGTGATGGGAATATATAGTTCATTGTCGGACTTTAATCATTACGGTTGGTACGAAATGGCTTCTCCCGCATCGGATGATACCTATTATACGGCTCGCACACAGTCTGACAATCAGGTTCACGATATTGCACATTATCAGGTAAACTCCACGAATACGTGGATTGAAAGTATCTGGAAACTGAAATATGAGGGAATCGACCGGGCTAACCTCACCATTGACGGAATCTGTGGCATGACAGGATACGCAGAAAATACCCGTCTGAAAGCATTGGAAGCGGAAGCTCGCTTTCTGCGTGCTTTCCTCGCATTTGATTTGGTGAGATATTGGGGAGATGTGCCTTTCAAAACATCTTATTCATCATCCTACGAATCTGCTTTTGGTGAACGTGTGAACAGGGAAGTGATTTATGACGAGATTATATCCGACCTTACTTTCGCTAAAAACAATCTGGATTGGGCAACTGCTTCTTCCAGTCCCGAACGGGTGACGCAAGGGGCTGCCCGTGCATTGCTGATGCGTGTATATTTGCAACGTGCAGGATATAGCCTTCAATCGAATGGACAGTTGAAACGTCCGGAGGACAGTAAGCGGATGGAATATTTCGATGCAGTGATAAAAGAGTGGGAGGCTTTTGAAAAGAAAGGGTACCATGATTTTTATGACGGTGGTTATGAGGCACTCTTTAAAAGCTACTCGCAGGGGGTACTGAATAATAAGGAGAGCCTTTGGGAGATTGCTTTCTATCATTCGCAAGGACGTCGTAACGGTGGAGCATGGGGGATTTATAACGGTTCGCAGGTGGCGGAACCTACCGGAGTTTCTGCATCTGAATCAAGTCAGTATATGGGACGTGCCAATGGTTTCTTTATAGTCGTTCCCGAATGGCGTAACTTCTTCGAAGCGAGCGATAAACGCCGTGATGTTGCTATTTGCACCTATCGTTATACTTGGAATGGTACTAAAAAAGAGCATGTAAAAGAAGAAAGAAGCGCAGGAAGCTGGTATGTGGGAAAATGGCGTCGGGAATGGATGCCGAAAGAGTCATGGAACAAGAATATCAATTATGCGGATGTGAACTATTGCCCTTTGCGTTATGCTGATGTGGTATTGATGGCTGCCGAAGCGTATAATGAAACAGGAACAGATAGACAAAAAGCATGGGATTTGTTGAATAGCGTACGTACACGTGCTGAAGCAACTTCTATTACAGAAGCGAATTATGATGAAATGATGAGCGCACGGAAAAAGACACATAACCTGACTTTCATTGACGACTCTGCACCAGAAGGAAAGTTCCGTACGGCTCTCTACTGGGAACGTGGCTTTGAACTGGCTTTTGAAGGACAACGCAAATATGATCTGATACGTTGGGGAGTGTTGGGAAAGGCTCTGAAACTGTTTGGTGAGATCAGTTCCGTCAATCAGAAAGAGAACAAACCATATCCGGCTTACCGGAATTTTACGGAGGGTAAACATGAACTTTTCCCTATCCCTCTGAAAGAGATACAAAGTAATCCGAAACTCAATGGAATGAATAATAACGGGTATTGAGAAGACTCTCAATAGAATAGGCGACTGGAAAAATATACAAAAATAGTTTGCCAATTCAAAGAAAAGCCGTACTTTTGCAAGCCGATTATTATCACAAAATGATAAGAGATTAATTCATAGCAAGTTAGTATTCCTTTGTCCGGGGAAGACTAATGAGTGGTGAAGAAATTTTTAGTAGTAACATTTAAAAAACAAAATTAGAGTGGATACTTTAAGTTACAAGACCATTTCTGCCAACAAAGCAACTGTAACCAAAGAATGGGTTATTGTTGACGCTACAGACCAAACACTGGGTCGTCTGGGAGCAAAAGTTGCAAAATTGTTGAGAGGAAAGTACAAACCAAACTTTACTCCTCACGTAGACTGCGGTGATAACGTTATCATCATCAATGCAGACAAAGTAAAACTGACTGGTAACAAATGGAATGACAGAGTTTATTTGTCATATACAGGCTACCCTGGTGGTCAGAGAGAAATGACTCCTGCCCGTTTGATTGCAAAACCGAACGGTGAAGAGAGATTACTGAAAAAAGTAGTGAAGGGCATGCTTCCTAAGAATATCCTGGGAGCTAAATTGCTGAATAACTTGTATGTTTACGCTGGTAGCGAACACAAACAAGCTGCTCAGAACCCGAAAATGATTGATATTAATTCATATAAATAAGATATAATGGAAGTAGTAAATGCATTAGGCAGACGTAAACGTGCAATTGCACGTGTATTCGTAAGCGAAGGTACAGGAAAGATTACTATTAACAAGAGAG
>OGPT01002432.1_pt1 | contig 14996 bp, 13 predicted proteins | sample 1552951 | NCBI WGS metagenome assembly OGPT01 (sample SAMEA2580224, study PRJEB22360) | human gut metagenome | biome: human gut; feature: human-associated habitat; material: faeces | place: Denmark | collected 2008/2010
TTTAGATAAAGATAAATCATTTTATATGCGAGGATTAAAAGAATATAAAAATGATTTAAAACAAGAAATAGAAAAAGTGGAAATAGAAAAAGATATTTCAATGTCAATAAATTTACCATACGTTATAATACTGCCAAGTGCGTTGGCTGGACTTTTGGGAAGCATACTATTAGATTTGAAAATTTATTTTATAACAATATTTGTAGTTGTGGCGTATATTTTTGTATGTTATTGTATATTGATTCCGATGAGCAATAGGTGCTTAAAGTCAAAACGAGCAAAGCTTTATTTTTTAAATACAATTTTGGATTTGCTAAATGATATAGAAAATAATATTTTGAAAAATACATAGACCGATTGGTTCACCAAGAGCCAGTCGGTTTTTTCATACCCACTTTTATACATAGCCAGTCCCATAAAAAGGATTGGCTATTAAATTTTTCAAGGAAGGAGGACACCATATGACCAAGTGTAAAGTAATCGCTCTTGCAAATCAGAAGGGAGGAACAGCTAAGACCACAACAACTTTAAATCTGGGAATCGGTCTTGCAAAACAGGGGCAAAAAGTATTGTTGGTTGACGCTGATCCGCAGGGGGATTTAACTACTGCATTAGGGTGGACTGATGCAGACAATCTTCCGGTTACACTGGCAACACAGATGCAGAAGATTTTACAGGACGAACCATTTGCATATAATGAAGGAATTTTGCATCACGAAGAGGGCGTAGATATTATTCCCACAAATATTGAATTATCCGGTATGGAAATCTCACTGGTCAATGCGATGAGCACGGAACAGACATTAAAATTATATCTATCGGATTTGAAAAAGGATTATGATTATATCCTGATAGATTGTATGCCGAGTTTAGGAATGCTGACCAGCAATGCGTTGGCTGCGGCAGACAGTGTGATTGTTCCAGTGCAGGCCCAGTACTTGCCACTAAAGGGTATGACACAGCTTATGAAAACAATCGGTAAGGTGCAAAGACAACTCAACCCAGAGTTGAAAATTGATGGAGCTTTGCTAACATTAGCAGACATGCGGACAAGGCTTGCCAGAGCAACAGCATATAACTTGAATGCAACATATGGACAGCACATCCGGATTTTTAAGACGGTTATCCCAGTGGCGACCACAACAGCGGAAAGTAGTGCGGCAGGAAAGAGTATTTATACTTATGACAAAGATGGAACTGTGGCACAGGCATATGCAGAATTTACGGGGGAGGTATAATGGTCTCATAAATTAAGACACTTTTTCGGACAAATATTAATGAATCTGATATACTAAAATCAGTATGAAAGTGAGGATTCATCATTATGTCCAGACAAAGAAGAAACTTTAGTGCCAAATTTAAATCAGACCTGGTAATTGAGCTGCTTAAGGGCGAGAAAGATCTCAACACCCTTGCAACCGAGAATAACATCCAACCAAATCTGCTCCGCAATTGGAAGAAAGAATTCCTTAACAATGCCTCTGCAGTATTCGATGACAAGCGTGAAGAAAACCTCAAAGACAAGCTTGCTGAAGAACGCAAGGAAAAGGCGGAGTATGCGAAAAAGGTTGGTCAGTTAACCATGCAGGTTGACTGGCTCAAAAAAAAATCTGAAGAAATTTGTGGACCTGACTACGAGAGTAAGTTTAGTCCAAAACCTTTTGACGACTAAAGAAATCCCGGCATCTGTAGGAGCAAAACTGCTTGATATCAACCGTACAAGCATCTATTACAAGACTTCACCTGTATCAGACGAAGAACTGGCTTGTAAAGAGATTATCGACCATCTTCATACGGATAATCCAACCTGGGGTGCAAGGCAAATGTCTGCACAACTCAAAAACAGAGGTTATCATGTTGGGCGTCGTAAAGCACGCCGCTATATGAATGAGATGGATATTTACCCAATCTATCCTAAGATGAATCTTTCCAAGCGGATGCAACAGGCAAAGGTATGTCCTTATCTTCTTCGAAATGTCGTCATAGATGCACCAAATCAGGCGTGGTCTATTGACATTACATATATTCCAATCAGACACGGATTTCTGTATCTGACAGCTGTAATCGACTGGTACAGCCGTTGTATCGTAGGCTGGGAAGTCGATGATACCCTTGATACCAGAATGGTTATCAATGTTCTAAAAAAAGCATTTGCTGTGTCAAAACCACAGATTTTGAACTCTGATCAGGGTTGTCAGTTCACAAGTCAGAAATACATTGAATTTGTAAAAGAAAACGGTATCCGTCAGAGTATGGATGGAAAAAGCCGTTGGGCTGACAACATCATGATTGAGCGATGGTTCCGCAGCTTCAAGTATGAAGAAGCTTATCTGACGCTGTATAACAACATCAAGGAAGCCAGAGTTGCTATTGGACGATATGTCCACACCTATAACTTTGAAAGATGCCATTCTGTTCTTGATTACAAAACACCGGCTGAATGCTACTACCCGGCAATGCTTTTGTCGTATGCAGCTTAATGCATATATGGATCTGGGGAGTGTTCCACTATCCTCCCCATGTTCCTTGTTACTTATCAACCATATCAGTTCATTATAAAAATCTTAGATTTTTGTCTTGACAACTGAGCCACTATAAGGTGATGCAATGTGGCGAAAGGCAGAGAAATAAACATGAATCTTCCCTCAGCAGATGATCTGTTTACGACACAGCAAGAAAGAGAGCAAAAGAACCAGGAATATGTCAAAGAGATTTCCATTTATGAAATTACGGATTTCCCGGACCATCCATTTAAAGTGAAGATGGATGATAAGATGCTGGAAACAATCGAGAGCGTTCGAGACCATGGCGTATTAGTTCCAGCACTTGTCAGAGAGAAACCAACCGGTGGATATGAAATGATTTCCGGACATCGCAGGAAAATGGCATGCGAGTTGGCAGGAAGAGATAAAATCCCTTGTATTGTAAGGAATCTTACGGATGACGAGGCGATTGTGGTCATGGTTGACAGCAATCTCCAGCGAGAAAAAATCCTACCATCCGAAAAAGCATTTGCTTATAAGATGAAGTTGGATGCTATGAAAAGGCAGGGGAAGAGAACTGATTTAACTTCTACCCCACTGGGGCAGAAGTCAGGGAAGTATTCAGTAGAAATTTTAGGTGAGCAGGTAGGAGAAAGTAAAAGTCAAATTCAAAGATATATTCGACTGACCAATTTAATCCCTGAAATTCTGGAAAAGGTAGATGATGATAAGATCGGCATGCGTCCGGCGGTGGAACTTTCTTATCTGTCGAAAGAAGAGCAGGAGTTATTGTACGATGCGATGGAATCGGAGGCTTGTACGCCGAGCCATGACCAGGCAATCCAAATGCGGAATCTTTCCAAAGAGGGAAAGCTCAATGAGGATATTATCATGGTCATCATGTCACAGGAAAAGCCCAATCAGGTAGAGCAATGGAAAATCCCGAAGAGTAAGCTGAAAAAATATTTTCCGTTCGGGACTTCGCAGGAAAAGATTGAGGAGACCATCATTAAAGCACTGGAACTGTATCGGAAACGGGAAAAGACCAGAGAACGATAGATAAATTTGACACCAAGGGGAAAGTCTATCCTCTGACAGGTATCAAGAAAGCAGAAATTTTCTGTTTTCCCCTCCCCACACCCTACCCCTTTGGTTTACCAGCAGATTACCAGCCGAAAAGACAATAAGGAGCCGGAAGACATCTTCTCTTTCGGCAGGTGGGATATACCAGTCCCATATGACAGCAGAAAATGAACAGAGTACAGCAACAATCGGCGTTCCCAAGGGACGTCTTTTTTGATGCACAAATTGATACGAGAAGAAAGGAATTGTAGAAAATGAGAAAGATATGGAAACGAGTGTGTACAGGGATTCTTGCCCTGGCCACAGTGATAACCGCATTGCCGATCACATCGGTTCATGCAGCAGAGACACAGTATTGGACGGAGTCCGCAGAACGAGTCGGATATATTGAGCATGTGATGAATGATGGAACCATTCATTCCACATTTAACGAAGGACATATGAAAGTCGAAGGAGAAACTGCATACTGTGTGGATATCAATACAAACTTCCAAAATGGATATAAGACCAGACATGACGCAAGTGCCAGCATGAGTGCAACACAGATTGAGGATGTGGCATTGTCACTGGAATATGTAAAGCAGTACACAGGCAGTCACACCAATCTGAATGCAAAACGGTGCTATCTGCTGGAACAGTGCGTGGTATGGCAGAGACTGAGTGAGCATTTAGGATGGCAGTGTGACAATGTCCGTGCAGCTTATTCTGAAATCTCACAGGATATCCAGAATGAGGTGTATGCCGGAGCAAAAGCATTTGTACAGGAAAACAAAGGTCGTTACAAATGTGGTGGTTATATTTATACCGGACAGGGACAGGATGTTGGACAGTTCTGGGCGGAACTGAATGTTGGAAATGCAAAAGTAAAAAAGGCTACAGCAAATGCAAGTGTTACGGATGGGAATGCGTTATATTCCATTGCAGGAGCAACCTTCGGTATATTCTCAGATCAGAACTGTAGCAATCAGATCGGAACACTTACTACAGATGAAAATGGAGATACCAACGAAGTGGAGGTGACAGCCGGAACGGTTTATATCAAAGAGCTTTCGGCACCAAAAGGATACAAATTAGATACAACAGTGCACAGCCTGACTGTAGAAGAAGGAAAGACAGCGGTATTAAGTGTCGCAGATGTTCCGAAAGTAACAGAGACACTGGTAGATCTGTTCAAGATTGATATGGAAACAGGAAAAGCAACCGCACAGGGAAATGCAGCACTGTCAGGAGCAGAGTTTACCTGGCATTATTATGACGGATTTTATACAAAAGATAACTTACCAGAGAAAGCAACACGTACTTGGGTTACAAAAACGGTGGCAGAAAAGAGCAGTGACGGAAGTATTCATTATGTGACAAAACTGTCAGATGCTTACAAAGTATCGGGAGATGCATTTTACATTCAGAATGAAAAAAGCGTATTACCACTTGGAACACTGACTGTTGAGGAGACAAAAGCACCAGACGGATATTTACTGGACGGAGCTTATATGCAGGCAGGAGACATTACAGAACAGATAAAAGGAATGTATCTGACACAGATCACAGAGGACGGAGAACTTGCAGTTCTTTCCGGAAGCAACCAGTATTCCGTATCTGACCAGGTAATCCGAGGTGGTGTGAAGATTCAGAAACGTGATTTAGAGACAAAAGATACCAAAGCACAGGGAAGTGCCACATTAAAAGATACTGCATTTGCAATTATTTCTTTGAACGAAAATTCGGTTCTAGTAGAAGGAAAGCTATACAAAAAGAACGAGACAGTTAAGACGATTCAGACAGGGATTGACGGAATTGCAACAACGACGGCAGATTTATTTCCGTATGGTAAATACAAACTGGAAGAAACCAAAGCACCGGAAGGTTATCTGACTGAAGGGGCAAAAGCGATTGAATTTTCGATTACGGAAAATGGAAAAATCGTAGATTTAACAGACGAAAGCCATTCGATTTACAACCAGATTAAACGTGGAGATTTAGAAGGAGTAAAGATTGGAGCAGGTACACATAAGAGACTTGCGAATGTTCCTTTTAAGATTACAAGCAAAACAACTGGTGAGAGCCATATCGTAGTGACAGACAAGAATGGTCAGTTTTCAACTGCTTCTGATTGGGCGGCTCATAAGAAAAATACAAATGCAGGGAAATCCAGTGAGGACGGTATCTGGTTCGGAACATCAGAGCCAGACGACAGCAAAGGGGCATTACTTTATGACGCTTATGAGATTGAGGAGTTATCTTGTGAATCCAACAAAGGTATGAAGCTGATTCCTGCATTTGAAGTTGTTGTAAGCAGAAATAAAGTGAAAATAGACCTTGGAACACTGACTGATGAGTATGAGAAAGAGATTACCATTCATACCACAGCAACGGATAAAATAACAGGTGAGAAGGTAATTGTTGCAGGAAAGAAAGTAACGATTGTGGATACAGTTACTCTGGACGGTCTGGAAGAAGGCAGAAAGTATCAGTTAAAAGGCTGGCAGATGTTGAAAGAGGAAAATGCAGAACTGCTCATTGATGGAAAGCGTGTGGAGAGTGATTACACTTTTGTTGCTGACAGCGAGAAAATGAAAGTAGAAGTTTCTTATACGTTTGATGCATCAGAACTTGGCGGACAGAATCTGGTTACATTTGAAGAATTATATGACCTGAAGAATCCGGAAGAACCTGTAAAAGTTGCAGAGCATAAGGACATTGACGATGAAGGTCAGACAGTCCTGATTACAGAGCGAAAGATTTCGATTCATACCACAGCAACGGATAAGAACGGTAAGAAAGAAATTGAAGCCGGAAAAGATCTGACGATTGTGGATACAGTTACATTAGAAGGATTGGAAATCGGTACAAAGTATAAATTGTCTGGTTGGCAGATGATTAAGGAAGAAAATGCAAAGCTGATCATTGATGGCAAAGAAGTTACCAATGATTATGAATTTACAGCGGACAAGGAAAACATGGAAGTGCAGATTGAGTTTACTTTCGATGGCAGCACTCTTGGAAGAAAACAGCTTGTAACCTTTGAAGAACTGTATGATATAACAAATCTGGAAGAACCGAAAAAGGTAACAGAGCATAAGGAAATCAACGATGAAGGTCAGACTGTAACCATCAAAGAAGTACCGGAAACACCAACCCCAGAGACACCGGGTACTACTACAAAAACCAGTAACCCTCCGAAAACAGGAGACACTGCAAATGCAATTTTATGGATAGCCATTCTGGTATTATCAGCAGCCGGAATCATAGGAGTTCGTATCTGGAATAAAAAGAAACAGGTTAAGAGATTAGGAATTGAAGAAAAGAAAGAAGAGGAGGAGTAAAACAGAGGGCGGCGATAAGCTGCCCTTTGATGATGAAATGGGAAAAAATCAGAAAGCAATAAAAGTATTACAGCGTTTATTTGATGCCGGATACGGAACGGAAAAAGAGATTGTCAATATGGCGATGGATGAAATGCTTGCTTTGCCGGGAGTGAATGTAGCAGATCTGTGCATTATCAGTGAGCTGCAGAAAAGCATTAAGGCAAACAAAGTGATAAGCTATTTGTCAGGAAAAAAAGAAGTAAAGGAAGAAACGAAAGGAGCAGATTATGGTGGAACAACCTAAATATTTGGAAATGACATTATCACAATTGAAATCATATGTGAAATCTTCAGATAGTAATGTCCTTCTGGTTGTAGAATTTCCAAAAGGAGATCAGAACAATGGAGAATGAATTGGAAGTTGTGAATATCCGTCTGGTAAGAGAACCATCTCTTTATAGTGAGCAGATATTGGATAGTTCACAGGCTGTTGTAGAATTGATGGCGAAGGAGTTATCCCAATATGACAGAGAAGTATTTTGTATCCTGAATATGAAAAATAATGGACAGGTAATCAATATGAATCTGGTCAGTGTTGGAACAATCAATGCATCTTTGGTAATTCCCAGAGAAGTTTTTAAGAGCAGTATTCTGGCAAATGCTTCTGCAATCATTGGACTTCATAATCATCCCAGTGGTAATGTGAACCCATCAAAAGAGGATATGTTAGTAACCAAAAAGTTGCAGCGATGCGGACAGTTATTGGGGATAGAGTTATTGGATCATATCATTGTCGGTGGAACAAATGAAAAGCTGTTTAGTTTCAGAGAGAAAAAGATGTTGAATCTAGCGGAAAAGATGGATTGGGAGAGGTAAAATAAACACAGTAAGGTCAGAAAATCTTCGTGATGATAAGGATTTCCTGATCTTACTATAATAAATGCGATTTTGAAGAAAAATTGCAAAATAAGAATAATAAATTGACTTTATCATACAATAAGATTATAATAAAAATAAGATTTTGTAAAAAATAAGCAGAATGGAGGTAATAAAATGCTTCTGGAATTTAAAACAAAAAATTATAAATCTTTTGTAGAAGAGGCAAGTTTTTCAATGGTGGCTGCTCCGAAGCAAAAAGGATTAGATTATAGTCTTATGAAGACAAAAATAAAAGGAAAAGAAATAAAAGGATTGAGTTCTTCCGTTATTTATGGACCAAATGCAGCAGGTAAAACGAATATTATTGGGGCAATGGATGTATTAAGGTCGATTGTTTTGAGAGGAAATATTAGAAATTCCGAAGAAAAGTCTTCTCCAAATCCGGCTGCATCTGCATTGGAACTAATTCCGAATAATAATGAATCGGAGGCTAAGCCGGTATGCTTTGAAATAGAATTTTATGAGGAAGATGGAGAAGAGCATAAATTTAAAATACACTATGAATTGCAGATTGATCTTGGAACTTTTCTTGAAGAGGAATACCAAAGAAAAATTCTTGCAGAAGTGTTGGAAGTCAATGGAGAAAGAGTATTTGAACGTAGGGAAGGCCTGAAAGTAGAAAACTTAAAGGTAATCAAAGATTATTTATCTGATATAACAGAACAGAATGCAGAAAGCATAAATGAAATCGCGAAAAACAGTTTGAATCAGGAAGAATTGTTTTTGACAAATGGGTTTAAATTAATTTTTTCACCAAAATTTACAAAGCTGATTGTTGATTGGTTTGCAAATAAATTCATGGTAATTTATCGTGCGGATTCGATGCAGTTGATTAAAAGATTTGCAGATCCGAAGAAAAAAGCAGTCTATGTTGAAAAAACAACCGATGAAGCAGCAAAATTATTCGGAATCAATTCAAATGCAGTTGGGTATGTAGTGAGCGATGATGAGCCGGATGCAAAATTATATTCTGTATTTAAAAACATGAAAGATCAGAAAACCACGGCGGTTGCAGCAGATATTTTCGAATCTTATGGAACCATTCGTTTTATCAATATGTTTCCTCTTGTGATTAAAGCAATGCAGACTGGAGGAACATTGGTAGTAGATGAATTTGATGCATCGATTCATCCGATGGCATTGATGAGTATTATCAATGTTTTTCACAATGATGATGTAAATATTCATCATGCGCAGCTCGTATTTAATACACATAATCCGATTTTCTTGAATTCAAACTTATTCCGGAGAGATGAAATTAAGTTTGTTGAGAGAGACGATGATACACATGACAGTGTCTTATACGCATTATCTGATTTTGGAACAACGGGTGATAAGGGTGTCCGTAAGCATGAAGATTATATGAGCAAATATTTTATCAGCCAGTATGGAGCAATAAAAGATATTGATTTTACACCGATTTTTGAAGAGATTTTATGTGATGAAAAAGAGGAGTAAGCATGGCAAAGAGAAAACCAACTAATAAATATTATTTCAGCGTTGAGGGAGAAACAGAGCAGTGGTATCTAAAATGGTTGCAAGATGCGATAAATAATACAGAAGAAGCGTCTTGTAAGGTGTCCATTGATTGTCCGGTGAGGAAGAATCCATTAAAGCATGCGAAATCTCTTACAGTTACCAGAAAGATAGAAATTTATCACTTTTTTGATTATGAGAGTGATGAACCAATTCATGTCAAAGGGTTTCAAGAAGCATTAGACAATATGAAGAAAGCGGAAAAAATAGGAAAGCAGATTAAATATAAATCCGGGTACAGTAATTTCACTTTCGACTTGTGGATTATTCTTCATATGACAAATTGCAATGCTTCATTCTCTCACAGAAAACAGTACGTTACACCGATTAATCGTGCATTTGGAGAAAAGTTTCAAAATATGGATGAATTCAAGGAAGAGAATAATTTTAAGAGATGCCTTAATAAAATGGATTTGTCCAATGTAATTGCAGCTATTGATAGGGCGAAGAAGATTATGCAGAGAAATCAGGAAAATGGATATACTTTGCATCAATATAAAGGATATCAGTATTATAAGGAGAATCCTTCGTTGGCAGCGTGGGAGGCGATAGAGAAGGTACTGAAGGATTGTGAATTGATAGGGTAGATATATTTTTCGTTTGGAAATATATGGAGGAAGATGTTTATGGATTACATAAGAGAAATAGCGGAAGCGATGTCAGCAAATCATGCAGCTGTGATGATTGGAGCCGGATTTTCAAAAAATGCAGATAAACTTTCATCAACGGACAAATGGTTTAAAAACTGGAATGAATTATCTGATATGTTTTATGAAACGGTATATGGAAATGATGGACCTGGTAAAGAATACAACAGTTCTCTTAGATTAGCGCAAGAGGTTGAAATTACAGTAGGACGACCTAAATTGGAAAATATTTTAAAAGAGTCAATTCCAGATGAAGATTATGGTCCATCAGAAGTGTATACCAAATTAATGGAATTACCGTGGAGAGATGTGTTTACAACAAATTATGATACTCTTTTAGAGCGTGCTGCAGATAAGGTTTCTAAGAGAAGATATAATGTAGTAGTGAATCAAGAGGATTTAGTAAATAGTAATGATGCACCTAGGATTTTAAAACTTCATGGATCGTTTCCATCACAACGTCCATTTATTATTACAGAAGAAGATTATAGAACATATCCTGTAAGATTTGCAGCGATGGTAAATACTGTTCAGCAAGCTCTATTGGAAAATGTATTTTGTATGATAGGATTTTCCTGCGAAGATCCTAATTTCCTTAGTTGGATTGGTTGGATTCATGATAATTTGGGAAAAAGTAGTTCTCAAAAAATATATATGATTTCGGTTGAACATATTTCTGATGCAAAACAAAAATTGTTATTTGATAAGAATATTATTGTGGTGGATTTGCAAGAAGCATATCCGGAAAAAGAAATTCCAGAAAGACTTATGAGTTTTTTCGAATATTTAAGAGGATTGATTGATGAGAAGGAAAAAAGAGATAACTGGTTTGATTTCAGAGAAATATCGTTATCAGCAGAAAATAGTTTTGAAGAAAAAACAAAAAAATTAAAAATTCTAAATGAATCTTATCCAGGATGGATATTTTTACCATGGAAAATGAAATATAAGGTAAATCTAATCTTGGAAGAATTGGATGAGAAAATGAGTTTTTTTCGAGGAAAAGAAAAGTTTGTGGACATATCATTTGATATTCAGTTGGAATATATGTATGAGTATGTGAAGTTTTTGAATATTGTTGGTCGTCCAATTATAGTACAAACGGCAGAAGAATTTTGGAACATATTGGAGCAGCATGAAGAAAAAAAAGACTATAAAATACAATATATTTATCTACAACTGCTGAGAGCATTTCGAGAATTGGCTGATTGGAAAAAATATGATTTATGCAGAGCGAAGATTCTAGAATCCACGTTGAAATATGAAGAAAAACAATTTTTATATGCAAATAATTGGTGGATGAAAATGTACCGTTTTGATGATGCAAATCTGATAGAATTGTTAAACAAATGGGATTTGACACAAGGAGATTGGTATTGGTTAATGATAAAAAGTTGTATGTACGCAATGGCTGGTGAAACCGTTAAAGGTGAACAAATTCTTAGAGAAATTCTCCCTAAAATTCGTCAACAACTAGTGAAAAATAACAAAGATGAATATTTATGTTCAATGGAAGAATGTATTGTTTCATTGTTAAACTTTATTCGTCAGGGTAACTGGCGAGCAAATTTGGATGCAGAATCGGAAAATTGTATTCAAACTGAGGATGTAAGATGGTGGGAAGAAAATGAAAAGTATTGTGCTTATTTAAATGAAAAGGATGATACAAAACCAGAGACGGCGTTACAGACGAATTATGATTTAAGTGTTACTTATACATCTCATATGGGCAGAGCCAACACAAAAATTTATTATGCATTAGACTATTTAAGATTCCTTGAGCAGACAGGACATCCATTTAGAATACAAATGGTAACGAATACAAAAGGTTTTCAAAGAGTGATAGAAACATTATATTTATATTATCCGCATTGGTGTTTAATACAGATGCTGGTTGCACAGAATGATAAGGAATTAGATGTTTTGTTTGGAAGAAATAAACTTTCGGAAATGACGCAAGGAGAAGTTGATGAGTGTATACAAGAATATTTAAAAGCACTTGAATTAGTGAGCAAAAATGTAAAGCCTGAAAATGCTAATTGGTCTACGTCAGTTTATGACAATGCAGCAAAGATTCTTCCACAAATTATTTCAAGATTGTGTTACAAATGTTCACTTGGAGTATTGGATCAAATTTTAGATTATATGTTGATTCTTTGCAGTAGTAATGTGCGTGATAATTTTAAAGGAATTAATAAAATACTGGAAGGTGTATGCAATGCATATACAGAAAAAGAACAGGGTGAACGCATCGAAAAAATTTTGAAATTCCCTATGAAAACTAATGAAAGACGAACATATTACGATCCAGTAAATTACTTAAAACGACCAAAAGAAAAATACAAAATTAATGATGATTTGTATAACACTCTTATAATTCAAATACGACAATTGATGGAGAATGGACAAGAAAAAGAAAAAGCAGATGCATTACAACGGTTGATTATTTTAGCGCAATTAATTTGTTTAAAGCAGAATGATGAAGAATATTTATATCGACAATTAGAGAAAAAACAGACTTGTGAACATCAATATATTTTGTACCATATAAATAAGGAACGTTACAAATTAAATGATGATGTTATTTTGAAAGGAACATTACAATTAATTGAGCAAGACAGTAATAAACAGTGTTTTTCGGGACATACAGGATCATATAGAGAACTAATTGATATACTTCCAGATTTTCAATTAGATGCCATAGATTATAAAAGATTTTTTTCGGCAATGACCAAATTGATTAGAACCAATATATATTGGAAGGAGAATCAACATACTGCATATCAAATCAAAGAGCGGAATAAGCAAAGTTATAGAATTGCAATAGGATTATTGCTTTTAAAAATAAAACAAAAAGAATCAATTTCGATGGAAGAAAAAAATGTAATAGAAGAATATTTTAAAGCATTACAAGAATATTATCTTTCGTCAAATGTTTTAGCAGTTATAGAGAAAGTATTGCTTGAAAATTTGGAGCAGAAGCATGAAAAATCAAATCAGGAAAAAGATATATATGCAAGTATGGAAGAAAAAATATGGCTATATTCGGAAGAGGATATAATGTTATTGCAAATTTTCTATTTAGAAATTAGCAGAATGAAGTTTGCCATAGAGAAAACAGAAAAATTTAAAGTTTTTTCGAAGAGTGTATACAAGATGGTTGTGTATAGAGTAATTAATATTGAAATTAGTAACATAATGTCAATTCTAGGACTCTTATATGCTCTTGTTGTGAATAACATTAGTACAGAATATGAAAAAAATGTGTTATTTATAAATCTGCCTCGATTAATGGAGAAAACTGCAATTAGAGTAGAAGATTTTGAAAAAGAAGCTCGTAATAAAATAAACTGTAGAGTGGAAATTTGCGTAATTGCCAGAGAATATTATAAGAGCGGAGAAAGAAATAATAATTTACTTGAATGGAGGAAACTCACAGAAAATATGGATGAATTTGTTGAAATTCGTAATATTGAGTTTGAATAAATATTAATAATACCGTAATGCTACATAGCCAGATGGTTCCACCCAAAGGAATCACCTGGCTATTTTTATGCCCTGATATAACCATATCATATCAATCCCAGGCAGGAAAGGGGATGAAAATCATGCCATATATACCACCATCAGTCATGCAGGAAGTCAAGCGAATGGACTTACTCACCTACCTGAAAAATTATGAACCGTATGAACTGGTTCATTTTTCCGGCAACATCTACACCACAAGAACACACGACAGCTTGAAAATATCCAATGGAAAATGGATGTGGTGGAGAAGGGGAATCGGTGGCAGATCAGCACTGGATTATCTGATCAAAGTAAAAGAATACAGCTTTTTAGAGGCGGTTAAATTGCTTGCAGGACAGGCAAATATTCAGCCGCCTCTTTCTGTATCCGAGAACATTCCGATGGAAAAACATTTGCTGTTACCAAAGAAAAATGAGGACAATGCAGAAGTGATTGCATATCTTTTGGAACGAGGAATCGACAAAGAAATCATTCGATTTTGTCTGGATTCCGGAAGAATTTATGAAAGTGCATTTCATCATAATGCAGTATTTGTAGGAATGGATGCGAAAGGAAGTCCGAAATATGCAGCTCTTCGGGGAACCGGGACAAGCTTTATTGGTGAGGCAAATGGAAGCGATAAGAATTATTCTTTTTCCGTTTTTTCAGAAAAACCAAGTGAAACGGTGCATCTGTTTGAGTCAGCAATCGATTTGTTGTCCTATGCAACCTTGCAGAAATCAGAGGGAAAGGAGTGGAGAGAGGAACATTTATTGTCTCTTGCAGGCGTCTATCAGCCAGCAAAAGAAATTGAAAAAAGTAAGGTCCCTGCAGCGTTGACCAGAGCATTAAAGCTGCATCCAGAAGTGAAAGTGATCGTACTGCATTTGGATAATGACCGTATCGGAAGACTTGCCACAAAAGCAATTTGTACTGTACTTCCAAAGCAGTATCAGGTAAAAGATGAGCCTCCGAAATATGGAAAAGATTACAATGATCAGCTTTGTATCAAGTTAAACCTGGCGGTTACAAAGAGGGCAAAAGCAGCAAAAAAGAGTCTGGCAAGTCATAAAAAATACGAGAGATAGAAGGTGAGCAGAAGATGAAAATGGTGAAATATGAGCTGGCAGTTGTGCATAAGAAAGACCTGATTTTGACGATGGAAGAGGATGTGGACAGTGAAGAAGTTTTGAAGATTTTTCTTGAAACTCTGAAAGAAAATGAGAAAAATCAGGGAGAATTGCTTGGAATTGTTGCTGAAAAAGTGCTGGAAGAGAGCTGCATGGAGCAGTGTGAAAACTGTCAAATATATTGTCCGGCAGGTGAAGTATAGCAATACACAATACCAGCAAGCAACGCCTTTGGATTGCCACACAGGTTTCCTGTCTGGCAGTCTGCGGCAGCTTGTCAGGGGAATCCCTGAAACCCTCAGAAAATGAAAAAGACCAGCTAGTTATAGTCAATACCTAAAAGACAAAAAATAGATATTTTTCTTT
>OGPT01002435.1_pt1 | contig 14992 bp, 17 predicted proteins | sample 1552951 | NCBI WGS metagenome assembly OGPT01 (sample SAMEA2580224, study PRJEB22360) | human gut metagenome | biome: human gut; feature: human-associated habitat; material: faeces | place: Denmark | collected 2008/2010
ATAGTTTTGGTGGTGGTTATCCTATTGAGAGAAGAAAGAAAGAACAGGAGAATAAGAAAATTTTAGATAATATCAAAAAAATTACGCATAAAGATATGATGACTGTATTAAAAGAGGTAGATTATGATTTCTTAGTTCAAACAATTAATCGTGATAATTTTATTTCCTTTTTTTTAAAGGAAGCACCAAGCTCTGATATAAAAAATTATATTGAAAAAGTCTTAAAAGATATTCAGTAATGATTGAATTTTGATTGGAACTATGTTAAGATTTATAGTGTTATTGCCCCATAGCCAAGCGGTAAGGCGGTAGACTCTGAATCTATTATGCGTTAGTTCGAATCTAACTGGGGCAGCCAATATGTAATAAATCCTTAAATAATAAGGATTTTATTTTTTGAAAGTTTGAGTTTGGGTAAAGTTTATAAATTTATTGAAATTATTGACTAAAAGTACTGCCCTTAATAAACAATAAAAATTTTTTAAAGCTATTTGTATTTATGGTTAAGATTAATGATTAGAAAAAATATTGGACCCAAATTGAAAGAGATTGTATATTTTTTAAAAATATTATAAAATATAAACAGAAAAGGAATGTGATATCATGACGAATAAAGAATTAGCAGAGTTAATGTTTCCTAATGTAAAACATGATGTTGATTATTATGAAGCATTATACCCTGAAAGAAATTTACCTGAAGGAGCAGTTGTATCTCGTTTTGCACCTAGTCCAACTGGATTTGTACACATGGGAAGTTTATTATCAGCTTTTATTGCTAGCAAAGTTCCAAAAGAAACAAATGGTGTTTTTTATTTAAGAATAGAAGATACTGATGGTAAGCGTAGTGTTGAAAATGGTGTTCAAGGTATTATTGATGATTTAAATAATTTTGATATAAAAATCGATGAAGGTGTTGTATCAGAAACAGAACAAATTGGAAAATATGGTCCATATATTCAAAGTGAAAGAAAAGAAATCTATGATACTTATGCTAAACATTTAGTAGAAGAAGGTCTTGCTTATCCATGTTTTTGTACTCAAAAAGAAATTGACGAAACTAGAAAAATGCAGGAATTAAATAAAGAAAGAATAGGTATCTATGGTAGCTATGCAAAATGTCGTTTCTTAACCAATGAAGAGCGTGCTGAAAAAATAAAGAATGGTGTTCCTTATATTATTCGATTAAAGTCACCAGGTAATTTTAATAAGAAAATTGTATTAAATGATTTAGTACGCGGAAAAATTGAATTTCCGGAAAATGATATGGATATCGTTTTAATTAAGAGTGATGGATTACCTTTATACCATTTTGCCCATGTTATTGATGATCATTTAATGCGTACTACTCATGTTTTAAGAGGAGAAGAATGGATTTCATCAACTCCAGTTCATCTACAATTATTCCAAGTACTAGGTTTTAAAACTCCAAAATATGCTCACTTAGGTGTAGTTATGAAAATTGATGAAGATGGAACAAGGCGTAAACTTTCTAAAAGAAAGGATCCTGAAGCTGCAGTTAGCTATTATCATCAAAAAGGTATTCCAGTAGAAGCAGTAAAACTTTATCTAATGACTATTGCTAATTCTAATTTTGAAGGTTGGTGGGATCAAAATCCGACACTTGGAATCGATGATTTTAAATTTGATTTTAAGAAGATGAGCGTTAGTGGTTCTTTATTTGATTTAGAAAAGTTATTAAATATCTCCAAAAGCTATATCAGTAGATTAAAAGCTAGTGAAGTATATGAAAAATCTCTTACCTGGGCTAAAGAATTTGATACAGAATTTGCTACTATTTTAGAAAAATATAAAGATTATTCTATTTCTATTTTAAATATTGAAAGAGAACAGAAAAAGCCTCGTAAAGACTTTGAATCATTTTCATCTATTAAAAGTAATATTTGGTATATGTATGATGAGTATTTTAATAATGATGTAACATACAATTTTGGTAAAATCACAGATAAGGAAGAAATTAAAACAATTTTAAAAACATACATTGAAAAATACTATGATGCTGCTGATGATAAGAACACATGGTTTCATAAAATTAAGGATTTAACAGAAGAATTAGGATATTGTGCTGATATGAAAGTTTATAGGGAAAATCCAGATATGTATAAGGGCAGTGTTGCTGATATTTCTACTGTTATTCGTGTTGCAGCTACTACTAGTTCTATGACACCTGATTTATATGAAATACTAAAACTATTAGGAAAAGATAGAATTATTAGTAGATTTTATAGGTTTATGTAAAATAATTAACGAGAATAGAAGTTTATTTCTATTCTTTTCTTTTAAAACAGCAAAAAAAATTATATAATATTACTAGAAAAGGATTTGATACTATGGAACTAAATAAAAAGAATATGCAACAATTAATGATTCTAATTTCTTTTGGCATCGGACTTTTTTGGATTCTTAGTAATTTAGAATTAGTTTTGGGATTTCTTTCTCATTTTATTCATTTACTGCTTCCTTTTATCATAGGTGCCATAATTGCTTTTATTTTAAATATTCCAATGGCAAAAATTGAATCATTTATAAAAGGTAAACTTAAAAATAAAAATACTAAACTTCCAATTAGAACCATTTCTATTACTTTATCACTAGTTTTCTTTCTTACTTTTATCTTATTAATCTGCTTTTTATTAATACCAGAATTAATTGACAATATTCAATTGCTGATTAAAAATATTCCTCATTTTTTTGAGAATATTCAAACTTGGATTTTAAATCTAGCAGGAAATTATCCAGAAATACAGACTAAAATTCAAGAAGTGTTTAAAGATACTACAAATGTTAATAATATTATGATAAATGTTTTAAATTATATCATTAATGGTTCCATAAATTTTATTACTTCCTTAATTTCTAGTTTATTTACTATTTTTACGGCTATTGTATTTGCTGTCTATATGCTTAGTCAAAAGGAATATTTGCATCGCGGAGTTACCAAAATGATGTATGCTTATTTGAAGAAAGATCATGTAGAAAAAATTACAGACATTGCTTCTTTATCAAATCGTACTTTTTCAAAGTTTATATCTGGGCAGTGTGTAGAAGCTTTTATTTTAGGCACTATTTTCTTTGTTGTTTTAACACTTCTTCGTTTTCCATATGCTTTAATTATTTCAGTAATAACTACAGTTACAGCATTAATTCCAATGTTTGGAGCTATGATAGCTATGATTATAGGTGCTTTATTAATAGCTGTTACTAATCCACTTGAAGCTGTTCTATTTATTATTGTTTTCCAAGTAATTCAACAAATAGAAAATAATTTTATTTACCCTAAAGCAGTTGGAAAGTCAGTTGGTCTTGCTTCTATGTGGACATTAATGGCCGTTATTTTAGGTGGAAGTATGTTTGGAATTGTAGGAATGATAATAGGGCTTCCAATGGCATCTATCTTATATGCAATTTTAAGAAAAGTAACTAACGATAGATTGAATAAGAAGAAAATTAAAATATAGTTGTAAATTGTAGAGAGGTTTGTATGAAAAAGAAAAGAATCATGATTTTAGTTAGTGTAATCATTTTATTTATGATTGGAGTAGTAAGTTTAGTTTTATTTTTAAAGAAAGATAAAAAAACAGTAAGTGATATGGAAAAATTTAGTGCTGAATATCATGAAGTAGCTAAGAATAATGTATTTGTATATCGCAATATTGATGAAATTATTAATATTTTGGAAAAGGGAACTGGTATTGTGTATTTAGGATTTCCTGAATGTAAATGGTGTCAGAGATATACTAAATATTTAAATGAAGTAGCTATGGACATGGGTATTAGTAAAATATACTACTATAATATTCGTGAAGATAGAAAGCTAAATACTGAAAATTATCAGAAAATTGTATCGATTTTAGAAAATTATTTACAAAATGATGAAGAAGGTAATAAACGTATTTATGTACCAAGTGTCATTGCTTTAAAAAAGGGAGAAATCGTTGGCTTTGATGATGAAACAGCTTGGGATACAAAAGGATTTGAAACACCAGATGAGTATTGGAATACAGATGAAGTTAATGACTTAAAAGAAAAATTAGAAAAAATGATAGCAGACACTGGTAGCAATATCTGCACAGAATGTAATTAACATATTAAATATAATAATAGGAGTTTTTATGACTTTAGAAGAAGAATTTAGATTATTAGTTAGTGGCTATTATGGAGTTTCAGAAATAGATGAATATACATCAAAAGTATATGTTTTAAAAGATATAGAAGATTATATTCGTAGTTTTATACAACTTTATCCAATACCAATAGATTATTACAAAATAGCAGATGAACTTGAAAAATTACCTTTAAAGACAAAACTACAAGATGCCTTACTTATATTACCTAAGGTTAAGGGTTCCATGGAGTTGGCATTATTAATTAGAGCTCGCCTCAATGAAATGAAAAAGTAGTAAATTTTTAAATTACAAAAAATATTCATAAATGATTGCCTTTTTGATTTAAGTTATGTTACACTATAAAAGTCATTAGGTTGACTTTTGGTCTGTTGGTGAAGTGGCTTAACACACCACCCTCTCAAGGTGGCATTCTCGGGTTCGAATCCCGTACAGATCACCATTTGATACTAAACTAGGTTGATGCCTAGTTTTTTTCTTTCTTTGTTTGTTTTTTGATGATATAATAATAAAGTGGTGATAGAAGTGTTACAAGACATTGTTTATATGATAATAAGACCTAGTGGTGAAGTGATGGAAATATCATGCAATAATAAATATGTAAATCATTATCAGTATTTACAAGATTTTTCTAAACGAAATTCTTATTTAATACGAAACTCTTTTGGTTTAACCTTTTCTAGAGATGATGATACTTCTAAATTTTTCTTTTTTAATATGCTAATTCAAGATGGAAATATTATTTATGAAAATCATAAGCTATTTTCTAATGACAATATAAGCTCTGCTCAATTTTATTTACCTGTTAAAACAACACTTATACAAAAAGAAATTCTAACTGCTTATCAAGAAGAAATTGATAAAATCAAATGTATTTTCTTGGAAAAATATAATGAAGAAACAGAAAGTTTTTATTCTTTATATGAAAATATTGATGATTTAAAACAAGGTAGTAAACTTTTAATGCACTATGTAGATGAAAGCTTAAAAGGTGAAAATTCTATGGGAGGAAGATAGTTGAAAATAATTATTTTTCATAGATATAATGTCTAAAACAAAGTGAAAGGAATGAAATTTAATATGAAAATTTTATTATATGCAGAAGGTTTAAAAACAATAGGAAAGAGTGGCTTAGGTAAAGCAATTCAACACCAAATGAAAGCGTTGGAAGATGAAAATATTGATTATACCTTAAATCCTAAAGATGATTATGATATTTTACATATCAATACTTGGTTTCTAAAATCTTATTTTATGGCTAAGCGTGCGAAAAGAAAGGGCAAAAAAATTGTTTACCATGCTCATTCTACAGAAGAAGATTATAAAAATGGGTTTATTTTAGCAAAACAAACTTCTAAACTTATTAAATGGTGGCTGATTAAGTGTTATTCACTTGGTGATGTCATTATTACGCCTACTATCTATTCTAAAAACTTATTAGAAGGGTATAAGGGATTAGAAAATAAAAAGATATATGCTATATCAAATGGAGTAGAATTAGACTTTTTTATAAAGAATAAAAAATATGGGGAAGAATTTAGAAAAAAATATGGATATACTGAAAATGACAAGGTTATTGTAGGAATTGGTTTATATATTGAACGAAAAGGTATTGTTGATTTTGTAGAACTTGCTAAAAGAATGCCTGAATATAAATTTATTTGGTTTGGTTACAGTCCTTTAGCAGTAGCAACCGAACCAGTTAGAAAAGCTGTAAATACAAAATTAGATAACTTAACTTTTGCTGGATATGTAGAAAGAGATATGATTAGAGCAGCTTTAAATGGGTGCAACTTATATTTATTTCCAACTTTTGAAGAAACGGAAGGAATTCCTATTATTGAAGCAATCTCTTGTGGTACAGATGCTATTATTCGTGATATTCCTATCTTTGATGGTTGGCTAGAAGATGGAAAAAATGTCTATAAAGCAAAAGATGTTGATGATTTTGAATTTAAAATTAAAGAATTTATGAGTGGCAAATTAAAAAGTGTTAGTAAAAATGCTTACCCAGTAGCTATTGAAAGAGATCAAAAAAATATTGGAAAGCAGTTAAAAAGTGTTTACGAAGAAGTACTAAAACAAAAATAGTGCTTCTTTTTTTAATTTCTAGATAATTTCAATTTTAGTAAATATTATCATTACTTTTTAGCCGCTAATATTAACGTAATAGTACCTAATTAAACAAAAAAACACTAGATTTTTGATGTAAGTCTTTAATGTCTACTCTAAGGTTGTATTTTAATTTTCTAGCATTTTTATTTACCATTTAAATTTTTAATTAATAGTTTTATAAGTGTCATTATGAATATTTAATAAAATGCCAATCATTAACATATAAGAAAGTAGTGAAGAACCACCATAGCTAATAAATGGTAAAGTAATTCCAGTAATTGGTAGAATTCCCAGTGTCATACCTATATTTTGAATTTGCTGATATACTAGGATTCCTAAAATGCCAACTGCTGTGAATTTTTCAGTAATAATACTAGCATTTTTGGCAATTTTTATAATGGTAATATCAAAATATAAGATTATAACTATTAAAAAGATACTTCCTAATAGTCCAAAATTAGATGCATATACAGCGAAAATAAAATCGGTTCCTGACTCTGGAAAATAAATTGGTGTTTTATTGTAACCATGTCCTAAAATACTACTAGAGCCAATTGATGTTAAAGAATTTTCTAACTGCATACCTGTTCCATTTTTCCAGTCTAAAAGTCGATCAATTCGGTAGAATAATTCGGTACCAAATATATTTACAAATATATCTTTTTTCAAGAAGTATAAAAATAAAAAACTACCTAATCCAATTCCTATTAATATCATTGCAAGAATAAACCATCTTTTTCTTAAAGGAGATACAAATAAAATTGCTATTACGATAATGCTATAAATAAAAACGGCACCTGTATCTGGCTCTAGAAAAGTTAAAAAAGAAGGAATTAGCCATATTATAAATATTTTAGCTAGTAATATTATTTCTTCTTTTAAAGTGGGGACTTTTCTTATTTTTTTTGCCCAGTTTTCGGTTATGATACTTACTGTTAAAATTAAACTAATCTTAGCAAATTCACTTGGTTGAATAGATCCAATTTTAGGAATGGTAAACCAACATTTACTACCATTAATAGGTTCTCCTATCACTAACAAGATAGCTAGTAATAAAATGCTAGTAATATATATGTACCAATTAAAATGGTATATGTTTTCTACTGATATTTTATTCACAATAATTATCATGAAAAAACCAACTAAATACCACATAAACTGTTTGAATGCTAAATTTCCTAAATAGTCTGGTAAGTAGGTCATAGCACTATAAATTGTTACTATACTAATTATCATGAAAATAAATACGCAAATTATTAATGATTTATTTAGTTTAAATTTTTTTAGTTTCATCATTTTATCCCTCTTTATTAATATGGAAAAAAGTTTTAAAAATATTTATTTAGAATAGAATATATTGAAAGGAAAGGTTGTATGAAAAAAGAATTACCTAAAATTTTTAAAAAAGATGTAAGTAGTAGCCATGATAATAATAAAAAAGTGTATTATGCAGGATTAAAAGATGATAAAAAAAAGGAATATCGTAGTGTCGATACTCCTATTAGTCAAGATTATCTTAATAGTGTAGAAACAGAAATTAGAAAACTTTTTAAAAGTAGTCGTTATGTTTTTAATATTCATGTCATGATAGAGACAGATACTAAAACTTATGATACTAAAGTAGCTGGTAAATTAAATGATAATTTAATTACGGTAGATGGTGATATTATTCCTATTAAGACAATTCGAAACATTATAATAAAAGATCGCTTTTAGCGATCCTTTTAACTACAAGCAATAAATGTATCTGGTAAGCATCTTAATGCACCAACGCAGTTTAAATTAATTGTAAAGTATGAATCGGTTGGAAGATATGGAGTAGTTGTAGCAGTTGCTTCATCTGTATTAGGAGCTAATACACGGCATGTTGCACAACAACCTTCTACATGTTCACATCTAAATACATTACTTGTATTATCTGCACCATTTAATGTATAAGGGAAACTCCATAATTCTCCATTTGAGCATTTATAAAAAGTAACTGGTCTAGTGTTGTAACAAACAGTAGCAGGTGTTGGTCCTAAAAATGGACGGTCACAACCATCTCCTAAACAATCAAATTTTTCACTACGGTCTTGTAGTTTCACAATTACCTCTAGAATGTTTGCTAAGCAGCAGTTGTTATTTGTGTTATTATTTTCTTGACACATGAAAATACCTCCTTTCATAAAAGTTGATAATTATTCAGTAGGCATTTGTTTGTAGCAAATCTAGTTTATGATTTTTTTGGTTACATAGTATGTAGTCCTTTATAATTATCTACTATAAGATATTCTCATAACTGCTTTTTGGTGTATTATTATTACCTAGACGAATTATAAAAATAGAAATATTTACAAAGTAAGATTTGCCCTTTTTAATTTAGATATTCCCACTTAAGAGGACTATAAAAAAATAAAAATGTTAATTCGTAAAATTAATTTTTGCCTTTCTAAACCAGACTATTCCTACTTAAAGGAACATAAAGAGGTAAAATAGCAAAGTAAATGCACCCCTTTTTATCAGGGGTGGAATTTACTTTGAAATTTCAGGGATTAGAAAAAAGTTGAAGAAAATATAAAAAAAATATTTTCTTTTTTAATTTTTATGATATACTATAGAAGTAATTCAAATTTTGGGCTGTTAGCTCAGTTGGTAGAGCAACTGACTCTTAATCAGTGGGTCTAGGGTTCGAATCCCTAACAGCCCACCAAAATTGAGTTTAACATTACTCATATTTGAGTAGTGTTTTTTTATGCCGATTTAGCACAGTTGGTAGTGCAACGCACTCGTAACGCGTAGGTCATTGGTTCGAATCCGATAATCGGCACCATAAATAAAAATAAGTGGACTTTTTGTCCACTTTTTTTAACTATTATGTTATTGTTGGATAGATTGTATCAAAATAAAAATACATAATTTAGTTGACACTAATTTACTCAGTAGCTATAATATGAAAACATAACTATCAAAAAAAATCTATTATGTAAAGACGAAATAGAAGACATATATTTTAAATATATTAATTAGATTTGTATGATGATTCTAATTTTAATAACTTTCTGGGAGGAAGATTTGAAATGAAAAATTTAGATTTAAAAACAACCTTATTTTTGCATATTACAAAAGCAAAAATAAAAAAACATATTGAGATTAAAGAAGTCAAAGATAAACTTAATTTAAATATTAGTAAATCTAATTTTAATGATGTATATATTTTTGACAATTATAACGAGTATAGAAGATTCTTTTTGATGTATCTTGATAATATAGATGATGATGTGATTAATTTAGCTATTTACACAACAGGAAGTAAAGGACAAATAGTAGCTTTAAAAAAATTATGTGAACATATTATTATAAAAGCACAGATAAAAAGATTTTATGATTCAATTACAGAAGAACAGGAAAATGAGATTCATAAAAAAGGAAAATTAACGCCATTAGAAATAGTAAAAGCATGGGAAGATTATGATTTATGCGTTATTGGTAATCATATGTCTGGTTTCGAATCTAGATGTAATTTCTTTGAACATAATTGTCATGAATGTTTACTAGAAATTGCCTCTCATAAACTTGAACATGATAATATTGAATTTAAAATAGTGAATCCTATCATAGAAGAAAAACAAAAAGTTTTAGAAAAAAGTATTAATTAAAGAAAATTTAACTTTAAAAGTAAGATAATAAAACTGTAAAGAAATGTATAGTGAAAGACATTTCTTTTTTTTCTATTCAAAATCATATATAATATTACTGGAGATGTTATGATAGAAAAAGATAAATTGTTAACCTTAAATAAAAAAGATAGAATTTTAGTATCTAGTATATTAGATAAATACAGACAATATCAGAAAACAAAAAAAGGAGTAGCCAGTAACTTTTTAAATCCTAGTGAAATGAAACTTGTTGCAAACTACTTAAATTATTATCAGATACCATATTCTATCTATGATAAGTATCATTTTTTAGAAAAGAAAATTATTTATTTTGGAGAGTATGAATCATATCTTACTTTTTATCAAATAAAAGCAGATACTTCTCTTACTCACTCTGAAATTTTAGGAAGCTTATTTGCACTTGGTCTAAATGATAATGTAATAGGTGATATCTTTGTAGAAAAAGATAGTTATTATGTAAGTCTTTCTAAATTAGATTCATATCTATTAGAGAACTTTCATTATGTAGGTAACAAATTAATTGAATTAATTCCTATATCTGAATTATCACTAACAGAAAATCATTTTCAAAATTTTACGATTATGGTAAGTAGTATGCGAGTAGATATTATTGTTAGTAAACTAGCAAATAAAAGTCGTAATCAAGTAAAGGATTTAATAACATCTAAAAAAATATTCTTAAATTATCAAGAATTAAAAAATAATAGTATTCTTTTAAAAGAAAATGATATTTTATCCATTCGTCATGTGGGAAAATTTAAGATTGGCACAAAATTAGGAAATACAAAAAAAGATAATATTATTTTAGAAATTAATCAATATAAGTAGTAGGTGAATTATGAAAAAAGTGGTATATATGTTTTTAATGGGATTTCTTTTATTTTCTCCCATTATGAGTTATGCAGAAGAAATAGATAAAGAAGAACAAGAAAAAGTAGTAGAAGAAAAAGTAACACTAGAAGAATGTGTAGATATTAATACCGCTAAATTTAGAACATCTAATAATAGTATCATCAAAGTAAGATTTTTAGCACTTAATATAGAAGATATTGATGATGGAGTAAGTAGTGTAGAAACTCCTATCTTAAAAGAAGCAAAAGAGTATACTTGTACGACTCTAACAAAAGCAAAAGAGATAAAATTAGTAACAGATAATAATTTTAAAGAAGAAGATGTATATGGCAGAACCCTTGCTTGGGTTTTTGTAGATGATATATTAATTCAAGATAGTATTATAAAATCTGGATATGGTAAAGTAGATAATTTATATAGTAATTCTAAGTATTTTTCTTCCTTAGAAGAAAGCGAAAAAGAAGCAAAAAATAGTCAAGTAGGAATATGGAAAAAAGAAACTACTACTGAAAATAAGCAAACAGAATTAAAAAATACTAAAAAGAAAAATTCTTTTCAAAGCTTCTTTGATAATTTACTAGCATCGATTACTAGTTTTATTGATGATATACTAGAAAATATTTTAAAATTTATCGAAGATATGATATAATAAGGCCATGAAGAAGGGTAGTGTAGTTATGGATAATAAAGGTAACTCTGCTTATGAATTAGCAAGTAAATTTAAGAAAAAATATAAAATGAGTGTAGCTTGGCGTATTAAAAAGAATGCTAAGATTGTGGAAAAACATTTAAATCCAAATGAGAAAATACTTTATGCTTTTACTGCTCAAAAAAATGATAATATGTTTGATCTTTTTTCTACTGCTGTTATAGCTTTAACCAATAAAAGAATCCTGATAGGTCGTAAAAGAGTAGTGTTTGGTTACTTTTTAGATTCTATTACGCCCGATATGTTTAACGATTTAAAAGTGTTATCTGGTATGATTTGGGGAAAAATTTATATTGATACTATTAATGAATTTGTAACTCTATCTAATATTGATAAGAGAGCGCTTCCTGAAATTGAAACTATGATTACCGATTATATGATGAAAGAAAAACAAAAATTAAGAATTTCAAAAGATAAATAGTAAATTTATCTTTTTTTTGGACAAAATATTAGATATAATAAATATAATTGGAAGTGGTTAGTGTGAAAAAAGTAATTTCTATTTTAATTTTAATGATTTTAATGTTTTTAGCTTTTGAGTGGGGGTTTACTTTCTTTAAGAAAGGACATGAAGTAAATTATGAAGTATATTTTAATGATAAAAAGTTTCAAGTAGATGAAGTATATGAAAAAACTTCTACTGATATTTATGATATTTTAATTACCAATGATAATCATAAATATTCTTATGTAATTGGTAATCAATATAATAAGCAGAAGAAGATTATTAAAGAAATTTTATATTATCAAGAAAATGGTATAGAGTGTATTTACCCAATATTAGAAAATAAAGCGGGTACTTATATAGAATGTATTCAAGATAATCAATTATATACAGAATTGACTTTACCAAATCAAAGTATTATTACGAATATGAAAGCATTTTTAACAGAAAAAAATATTAAGATAGAGCCTTTTAATATTGATTTAGAAACCAAAGAAGCAGTTGGAACCTCTAGTGTATATACTAAGAATTTAAAAGAAAAAGATACCATTACTTTATGGAATTATAAAGGAATTGAGATTATTCGTAGTAAAAATGCAAGCGTAAAACCTATTTTAAACTTTGATAAGTATGAAAATACCCAAGGCTATTTAGTAGGAAATTATTATATTGTACCAAATTATTTAAGTAGTAAAGTTCAAGAATTTGATTCTGTTACCTTAATTAATCTAAAAAATTCAAAAACAGATACTATTTCTTTAGGGTATACTTTATCAAGTGATACTTATATTAATGGCATAGTTGATAATAAACTATATTATACAGATCCTTCTAACTTACTACAAATAGAGATAAATCCAGTAAAGAAAACAGTTAGATTAATTGGTAGTAATGAAATAGGTGGACAGTTATATAATGGAAAATGGCAAAATGCTAATATTTATGACTTTAGAGAAAATCATATATTATTTGAAGAAGAAATAGTAGAAGAAGTAAAAAATAAATTCGATTATCAACAAATTACCATGAGTAATAATAATTATTACATTCTAACAAAACAAGGAGAAATATATAGAATATCTAATCATCATTTAGATAGTCCTATCTTATTATATAAACAAAATGGTATTCATAACTTAAAAGTAGTAGCAAATACACTTTACTTTATAATAGATGACACTCTATATTATAAAGACGAGGGATCTAGTACTATACCAGTTTTAAAAAATAATGAACTTCGTTATAATACGGTAAATAGAGTAGATATCTATCAAAAATAGTTAATATTCTAACCTTTTTACATATAATGATGTAGGAGGTTATTATGCAAACTTATATTGTGATGCCAGGTGATACTATTAATAGTATTGCACAAAAGTTTAATGTTGATGTTATTAGTTTAGTAAGAGAAAATAATTTAGAAAATATTTATTATTTGGTGCCAGGCTTAGAATTAATTATTCCTATTTCTAACAATAATAATTCTACTAATAATGCAAATGGTAATACCATGAATAACACTGCTAATAGTAGTAATAACAGTAATAATGGTGCTTTTGAATACTATACAGTTAAAAAAGGTGATAACTTATATGCAATTGCTAAAAAGTATAATATAAGTGATAAAACATTAGCAGAAATAAATGGTTTAGAGTTAAATGAATATATTTATCCAGACCAAACATTATTAATACCAAAAGCTGGAGTAGGAGTTTATATTACCAAAGATGATGATACTCTTAAAAAGATTACAGAAGATTTACAAGTACCAGTAAATGAGATCTTATACTATAATCAAAATATTTATCTCTTACCAGAACAATTAATCGTTTATCCTAAAAATAATCAAACAGGAGCCTTTTAATAGGTTCTTTTTTACTTATAAATTGTTTCCTAATATACTTAATAAAAATATGATATAATATTTATAGATTTTCAGGAAAAATTATTATGCAAGATGAAATGAAAGGAAATAGTTAGATATAATAGATGATTTAGAATCAAATCCCCAATTATTTAATGAACTATGAATTAGGTGATAAAATGAATTTAAAAGAAGAATTTATAAAATTAGGATATACAGAAGATGATTATAATGAAATAAGAAATAGTTATGCTTTAATTAATATAAAAGATGAAACCATTAGTATGCATTTAAAAGATATTTTTACTTTTTTTCTTGAATGTGGTTATACGAAAAAAGAAGTAATCAAAATAACGAAAATTTTACCTGCAATTTATGGTTTATCAATTGAAAATATGAAGCAAAAGATAGTCGATATAATGGATTTAGGTTATACGAAAGAAGAAGTAATCAAGATGACAAAAACTTTACCTGCAATTTATAGTTTATCAATCGAAAACATAAAACAAAAAATAGATTTTTATAATTTGATTGGTATGCATGAATTGGCAGTTATTGATGCAAAGAATTTAATGCAAAGTATAAACTTAAGTTATGCAAGATATTCTTTTTATATAGATTTAGGAATTAATATAGATATGAATAATTATAGAAAATTATTTATAAATCAAAAGCAATTTGAAAAAACTTATGGAATAACAAAAGAAGAATTATTAGAAAGATATGATTATAATAAATATAAAGAAGAAGTAGAAAAGAAAAGAGGATAATACTATGGAAGAATTATATAAGATTGGAATAAATGAAAATACAATAAAAAATATGTTAGAATTAGTACCTAATATCTCAGAAATGAATGAAAAAGAAATAATAGAAAAGGAAGTGATATTAAAAAGAATAAATTGTGATGATAATCAAATTATAAATATTATTAGTAGTAATCCAATGTATTTAGATAGAACTAATGATGGAGTTCTAAAATTGATAAATAGCCTAGAAAAATATGGATTTAGTACATTAAATATATTATTAGATTCAAATCCCTATATATTAAATTTAGAAGTATTTGAAATAGAAAAATATATAAATGAAAGATTAAACAAAGGTGAAGAATTAGAAGATATAATAGATGATTTAGAATCAAATCCCCTATTATTTAATGAACTATGAATTAGGTGATAAAATGAATTTAAAAGAAGAATTTAT
>OGPT01002441.1_pt1 | contig 14968 bp, 10 predicted proteins | sample 1552951 | NCBI WGS metagenome assembly OGPT01 (sample SAMEA2580224, study PRJEB22360) | human gut metagenome | biome: human gut; feature: human-associated habitat; material: faeces | place: Denmark | collected 2008/2010
AGATTTAGATTTAAGGTTAGAAGAATTGTGGAAGTCGTGAGACTTCCCTTTTTTTTATATCTATATATTCTGTCTGTATCAGTTCAGTACGATGGGTTTGTATTTCGGTACCAGAAGCTTCATGATGCACCAGCCGATAAGGTAAGCAACGGCACAGATGCAGAATATGATGAAGTATCCGGCTGCCTTGCCTTCGAATCCCATGAACATCATCTGGGTTTCATCAGCGTAAGTAAACAGTGTGCCCGAGCCTTTGTTGATGAGGAACGAGCCGATACCGCCCGCCATACCTCCCAATCCGGTAATGGTAGCTACTGCACTTTTGGGGAACATATCGCCCACTACGGAGTAGATGTTGGCAGACCAGGATTGGTGAGCTGCTCCGGCAATACCTATAATGATAATCGGATACCAATAGGAGTATTCTCCTAACGGTTGTGCAAATAGTGCGAGTAACGGGAACAAAGCAAAGATGAACATGGCTCGCATGCGGGCTGCATACGGATTCATACCGGTTTTGTTTATGATGATGGTAGGCAGTTTTCCACCATAGATAGACAGCATGGTAATGGCATAAAGTACGAATATCAGCAACTGTGCCGTTCCGCTGTCCGAAGAGAATCCGTAGACATCGGAGATGTAGGCCGGAGTCCAAAACAGGAAGAACCACCATACACCGTCGGTCATGAATTTACCGATGGCAAAAGCCCATGCCTGAGGGTATTGGAGACATTCCATAAACGACATCTTTCTTTCAGGCTTTTCAGAGACAGCCTTGTCTTCTTCTCTGAGTTTATCTTGTTCGATATAAGCAATTTCTGCTGCATTGACGCGCGGGTTTTCATGAGGTTTCTTATACATGAACATCCACATGCCCATCCAGACGAAGCCTAATCCACCGATGACGATGAACGCCATTTCCCAGCCGTTGCCTACACCGATGCTTTGGAAGTACCGTGCTAAAGAGGGGATGGTGACAGGAGCTATTAAAGCACCTACTGTGGCGCCGGCATTGAAAATGGAAGTTGAGAATGCACGGTCTTTTTTCGGAAAATACTCGGCGGTGACTTTAATTGCTGCGGGGAAGTTTCCGGCTTCACCGACGCTCAATATCACACGGGCAGCGATGAAAAAGTAAACACTGGTAATGGCAATGGTCGATGCTACGGCACCTGTTGCGGAAATCATGGCAGCGGCATCATGAATGCCCACTACATGTTCGGTTGCCCATCCGCAAACAGCATGCAGGCAAGCTCCTAATGACCATACGAAGATAGCCCAGAGATAACCTTTTTTGGTTCCTAACCAATCGATGAAGCGTCCGGCAAATAAGTTTGCAATGGCATATACTATGGAAAATACGGCTGTGATATCTCCATAATCGGCATCTGTCCAATGGAATTCCGGGGCGATAAAATCTTTCCAGGTAAGTGATAATACTTGTCGGTCGAGATAATTAACTGTTGTCGCGAAGAATAACATGGCGCAAATTGTCCAGCGATAGTTAGACATTTTGCCCAATGTGTTCTGATTTGTACTCATGATAATAGATTTAATTTATAATGTCGCAAAAATACGCGTTCTTGTGTTATGTGTATGTGTAATATTTGGTAGAAATCATGGAGAAAATGACAAAAATAGGCATAGTTGAGAACAACCATGCCTATTTTCTTGTCTACGGATATTATTTCATATCTGTGTATTTGATTTCATCTTTGTCGCTGTACTTCAGGTTCTCACCTCCCATACCCCAGATGAAAGTATAGTTGCTGGTGCCTGCAGCTGCGTGGATGCTCCATTCGGGAGAAGTGATGGCCTGCTCGTTGTGTAACCAAATCAGGCGTTCTTCTTGAGGCTCACCCATTAAGTGGCAAATTGCATTTCCCGGAGCCAGGTTGAAGTAGTAATAGGCTTCCATACGACGTGTGTGAGTATGGGCAGGCATGGTATTCCATACAGAACCCGGAGCAAGTTCGGTAAGTCCCATCTGTAATTGGTTTGTACCGCCGTCTTTTACTCTTTCCAAAACATCTTTTACAATCAGCTGGTTTACGATACGGTCGTTGCTGTCCTCCATTTTTCCGTAATGATCGGAGATACCCAGAGCATATTTCTTAGGATTGGCTTTTTGAAGTTTGGCATCGGTTGTAATCAACTGAGTAACGTACGGTTTGTAAGCCGGAGCCGAGTTGATATAAAATTTAGCAGGGTTGGCGGCATCGTTGCTTTTGAAAGTAACTTCTTTGTTACCGCAACCTACATAAAGCGCTTCTTTATATTTCATTGGGTATTCTTTACCGTCTACGGTAACTACTCCGTCACCACCGGTATTGATAACACCCAGTTCGCGGCGTTCAAGGAAGTAAGTGATTTCAGGACCCAGTTCACGGAAGGTTTCCAGTTTCAAAACTTTATTTACAGGCATTGCACCTCCGTAAATCAAACGGTCATAGAGGGTATAAGTAACATTGATTTCGTCCGGAGCCATTACTTTGCTCATCATAAAAGAGCTACGGAGACGTTGTGTGTCATAATGCTTTACGTCCAATGGATGGCAGGCTGTCTGCACAGTGTAATTTACTTGGGCGGAAGCCGTAATTGCGGCGGCACCCAACATCAGGGCAATTGCTAATTTTTTCATGTCTGATATAAACTTTAAATATTAATATGCTGTGATTGAATTTTCTTTTATTTAGCGCTTGCTTGGGCTTCTTTTTCGCTACGGATGATGATGCGGCGGTTGATAAGCATCATGGCGATTGCTATCACAACCAGAATTGCAGCACCTGCATACGAGAGTTTTATACCTCTGTATATGGTCCAACCGAAGAAAGAAGCGGCAAAGTCAATGGCTCCACCATCGAAACCTTCGGGAATGTGCGCCGTAGGATCGTGTGTTTCGGCATATACCTGATTGGCGGCCAATGTGAAGTCGGGCGCCATGTCCGTTACGAAGTACAGACCCAATATCAAAGTAATAAGACCGATGATGAGAGTTTTTAACACATTACCTTTGGTAAAGGGCAATATCATGGGGAACAAGTAGAACATACCTGCAAGTGAAGCCAATGGCAGGAACTGGTTACCCGGCAGGAATACGGCAAGCGCCAGAATAACGGGAATCAGGATAACCGACGCCACCAGTGTAGCGGGGTGACCGATAACCAATGCAGGGCTCATGCCGATATGTACTTTCTTACCGTTGAATTTAGCTTTTACCAGCTCCGAAGTCTTTTCGGAGATGGGTTTCAATCCTTCGATAAACAGAGAGGTGATGCGGGGAATAAGTTCCATTACGGCTCCCATCGTAATACCCAGGAAGAGTACTTTCTTGATGTCGAGCTGCGCAGCCCAACCTATCAGCATACCTACGATAACTCCCAATACCAACGGTTCGCCTATTACGCCGAACTTTTTCTTCATGCCTTCTGCATCGATTTCCAGTTTGGAGAAACCGGGGATTTTGTCTAACGCCTTGTTGATAAGTATGGCAAACGGTGTAAAGCTCTGGCAGAAAGGCTGAGGAATGGAGATTCCGTCCAAATCATAGAACTTTTGGAATTTTTCTGCAGTGAGGTCTGCGCAAACCAATGTAATAACGTAGCAGATGATGGCTGCGAAGTAACCCCATGCCAAGTTTTGGCCGGTAACAAAATAGGCCACAGCGCCGATGAAAGCGAAGTGCCAGTAGTTCCACAAGTCTATGTTTACCGTACGCGTGGTCTTAGTGATAAGCATCAGGAAATTAACGCCTAAGCAGATAGGAATGATGAGTGCACCAACGGCGGTATTGTAAGCTACGGCGGCGGCTGCAGGCCATCCCATGTCGAATACATTCAGTTGCAGGTGATACAAATCGGATATGGCTTTCAAGGGAGTGTCAAAGTTTGTTGTCAGCAGGGCGGTGACTACACCCAAACCTACGAATCCGACTCCGACGAAGAGACCTGATTTCAGAGCCTTTCCAAATTTCATTCCGATGCACATGCCTATGATTGTAAAAATAATAGGCATCATTACAGACGCTCCCAAAGCGATGATGTAACCGAAAACTTGTTCCATTCTTTTGTGATTTAATTGATAAATGATTATGTTTTACAATAGTATGAATTGAAAATCGGGGTCAAAAATAAGACCTTTTCCCAATTAATCAAACTGTAAAGGCATAATAAATAGTAAATAAGGATGATTTTGGACAAATTTGTCGTTATCGTGCACAAATTTGTTCGTTTTCGTACACGAAAATCAAAAAATGCACCCTCTGCGCCAAAAAGTGCACAGGTGTTTGAAAAGAAACCTCTACTTTTGTTTCGTGAAAAATTATAAGGTCTAATACCAAAAAAGAACAACTTCATGAAAAAGAACTCTATTTGTAATTTTATTGTATCCGGTTTATTGTTGTTTTCTCCTTTGAGTATGTTTGCGCAGGGTGTAAGCACAAACCTGCCGTGGTCGGTACGTATGGTGGAATCCGAAATGATTCGCTGCCCGGAATCCTGGCAGCTGGATTTTCAGCCGAAGCTGAAATGGGACTATTGCCACGGTCTGGAGCTGCAATCTATGCTGGATGTATATGACCGTTACGGTGATCAGAAAATCTACGATTATGCATTGGCCTATGCCGATACGATGGTAAATGCCGACGGAACTATCAAAATGTACAAACGTGAAGAATACAGCCTTGACCGTATAAACTCCGGTAAATTTATGTTCCGTATTTACGAACAGACAAAGGATGAGAAATACAAGAAAGCGCTTGCTTTGATGAGAAGCCAGCTCGATGAGCATCCCCGAAATGCTGACGGCGGTTTTTGGCATAAGAAGATTTACCCAAACCAAGTATGGCTGGACGGTATTTATATGGGAGCTCCTTTCTATGCGGAATATGCTTTCCGTAACAATCGGGTAAATGATTATGCCGATGTCATCAATCAATTCCTGATGGCTGCACGCCATACTTACGACCCGAAGAACGATGTTTACCGTCATGCTTGCGACGTAAGCCGCAAAGAGCGTTGGGCAGATCCGGTTACCGGACAATCCAAACATAGCTGGGGACGTGCTATGGGCTGGTACGCTATGGCATTTGTCGATGCTTTGGATTTTATTCCGGAACATGAAGCGGGACGTGACTCTATGCTGATTATCTTCAATAAAATAGCTTCTCAGATAAAACGTCTGCAAGATTCCAAGACCGGTTTGTGGTATCAGGTATTGGACAAGAGCGGGGCCCCGGGCAATTATCTGGAATCTTCCTGCTCTACCATGTTTGTATATTCCCTGTTTAAGGGCGTACGTAAGGGATATATCGATAAATCCTATCTGGAAGTGGCCGTTAAAGGATATAAAGGCATTCTTGATAACTTTATTGAAGTGGATAAGAACGGTGTGGTAAGTATCACAAAAGCTTGTGCCGTAGCCGGTCTTGGTGGAAAAGTGTATCGTTCGGGCGATTATGATTATTACATCAATGAAACAATCCGCAACAACGATCCTAAAGCCGTGGGTCCGTTTATTCTTGCATCATTGGAGTGGGAACGTCTTCAGGACGTGAAAGCAATCGTTAATCAGAAGTGATGATGAAAGTTACTGTGAAAACATTGTGTTGCTTTGTGATGACTTTGCTGTGTGGAATCGGTTCTTTATCTGCGGCACAGCAATGGAAAGACACGATTGTGGTTGCACGTGACGGTACGGGAGATTACCGTACGCTGACCGAAGCGATGGAAGGTATCCGTGCTTTCATGGATTATAAGGTGACGGTATTGGTTAAAAAGGGAGTATACAAAGAAAAGGTCGTTCTTCCTTCCTGGCTGGAAAACGTCGATTTTATCGGTGAGAATGTAGAGAATACGATTATTACCTATGACGACCATGCCAATATAAACAAGATGGGTACTTTTCGTACCTATACTTTAAAAGTGGAGGGAAGTTCCATTACTTTTAGGAACTTGACGATAGAGAATAACGCCGCACGATTGGGGCAGGCTGTTGCGCTTCATACGGAAGGCGACCGTCTGGTCTTTATCAATTGCCGTTTTCTGGGAAACCAGGATACCGTTTACACCGGTGCGAAAGGTACCCGTCTCTATTTTCTGAATTGTTATATCGAGGGTACTACCGATTTCATCTTTGGTCCTTCTACCGCATTATTCAAGGATTGCATTATTCATAGTAAATCCAATTCATACATAACGGCCGCCTCTACTCCAAAGGAGATTGAAGTGGGTTATGTGTTTAAGAATTGCAGACTGACTGCTGCTCCGGGCGTCGATAAGGTTTATTTGGGACGTCCGTGGCGCCCGTATGCGGCTACCGTATTTATCAACTGTGAATTGGGCAGGCATATTTGTCCGGCAGGCTGGAATAATTGGCGTAATCCCGAAAATGAGAAGACAGCCCGCTATGCCGAATTCGGCAATACGGGAGAGGGGGCTGATGATACCAACCGGGTGAAATGGATAAAGCGGCTGACCCAAAAGGATGTTGCAAAGTATGAAGATATGAGCTACCTTTTCAAGATATGCAGTGAGTGGAAACCGTAAGCTAAACTTACGGTTTCAGAAAGTCCGCTCTCATGGGGCTGAAACAGTCGATTAATATACCGGCTTCCAGACAAGTGCATCCGTGTTCGGCGTCCGGTTCAATGTAAACTCCGTCGCCTGCCGACACGATTTGTTTTTCACCATTAACGGTGAATTCAAATTTGCCGCTTGCCACATAAGTTGTCTGGGTATGATAATGGGTGTGCGGTGTGCCTACGGCGCCTTGCTCAAATTTAACCTTAACGAGCATTACCTGACCGTCATACCCCAAAATCTGACGAACAACGCCTTCACCGGCGGGTTCCCATACTTTCTCGTTTTCGAGAACGAATGTATTGCTTCTAGTCTTTTTCATTGTGTGGAAGATATTTTATTTTGGCAAATATACGATATAAAATAATAAGTTTGAAAACCATGAAAAATAAATTGATTCTGCTGTTGGCAGCATTTTTTCTGTGTTCCGCTTTCACGGCTGATAAGCCGGTAATCACGATATTTATGATTGGTGATTCCACAATGGCAAATAAGTCGTTGGCGGGCGGTAACCCTGAAAGAGGGTGGGGGCATGTATTGCCCGGTTTCTTTTCAGAAGATATACGGGTGGATAATCATGCTATGAACGGGCGCAGTTCCAAGAGTTTTATCGATGAGGGACGCTGGGACAAAGTTCTTTCACAGATGAAGAAAGGCGATTATGTGTTTATCCAGTTCGGACATAATGACGAGAAGCCGAGAGCAGACCGCCATACAGATCCGGGAACAACTTTCGATGCCAACCTGCGTAAGTTCGTTAATGAAACCCGTGCGAAAGGCGGCATCCCCGTTTTGTTCAATTCCATCGTACGCCGTAACTTCGGCACAGCCGACAATAAAGCCGTAGCAGAAGCTATTCTTCAGGATGATATCCGTAAAGGAATCAACCCTGATGCCAAACAGGATGCTTCTCAAAAACACAGCGTGGTGGAAGGAGACAAACTGATTGATACGCATGGAGCCTATCTGGATTCTCCGCGTAATGTAGCGAAGGAACTGAATGTTCCTTTTATCGATATGAATAAGCTCACCCACGACCTGGTAGAGGGACTGGGACCGGAAGAATCGAAGAAGCTTTTCATGTGGGTACCTGCCAACACTATCTCCGCCATGCCTAAAGGGCGCGAAGACAATACTCATCTCAACATATACGGCGCACGTGTCATTGCCGGTATTACGGTAGATGTCATTGCCCGGGAAGTGCCTGAGTTGGCAAAATATGTTCGCCATTATGATTTCGTGGTAGCGCAAGACGGTAGCGGCGACTTTTTTACCGTACAGGAGGCTATCAATGCCGTACCCGATTTCCGCAAGAATGTCCGTACCACGATACTGGTGCGTAAAGGCGTATACAAAGAAAAGCTGATTGTGCCCGAAAGCAAGATTAACGTCTCCTTGATAGGCCAGGAAGGGGCTGTCATATCATACGACGATTATGCCGGCAAGCCGAACGTTTTTGGTGAAAATAAAGGTACGTCCGGTTCGTCTTCCTGCTATATCTATGCACCCGACTTTTATGCGGAGAATATTACATTTGAAAATACATCCGGTCCGGTAGGGCAGGCGGTTGCCTGTTTTATCAGCGCCGACCGCGCTTATTTTAAGAACTGCCGTTTCCTCGGTTTTCAAGATACGCTCTACACCTACGGAAAAGGAATGCGGCAGTATTATGAGGACTGTTATGTAGAAGGTACGGTCGATTTTATATTCGGTTGGTCTACGGCGGTATTCAATCGCTGCCATATCCATAGTAAACGCGATGGTTATGTCACGGCTCCTTCTACCGATGAAGGGCAGAAATACGGCTATGTATTCTATGACTGCAAACTGACTGCGGATGCAGACGTGAAGAACGTTTATCTATCCCGTCCGTGGCGTCCTTTTGCCCGGGCCGTGTTTATTCATTGTGATTTAGGAAAGCATATTCTTCCCGCCGGTTGGCACAATTGGAACAAGAAAGATGCCGAGAAAACGGTTTTCTATGCTGAATATGACAGCTATGGTCAGGGAGCCAATCCTAAATCCCGTGCCGCATTCTCTCATCAGTTGAAAGACACGGAAGGATATGAAATCGAGACAGTTCTTGCCGGTAGTGACGGTTGGAATCCGGTTGCCAACGGTAATGCGCTGGTAGACATCAAACGTTGATTGATAAAACAAGTCTGAAATGGTAAAGAATAAAACAATTCTGGGAGTTATCACTCTGCTGCTGGGGATGGCATTGACTGCCGCCGCAGAGAATTATCCTTACAGGAGCGATGTGCTTTGGGTAACCGTTCCTAATCATGCCGATTGGCTCTATCGGACAGGCGAGAAAGCTACCGTAGAGGTGCAGTTCTACAAATACGGTATTCCGCAAGACGGCGTGACAGTCAATTACGAACTCGGAGACGATATGATGCCTTCCGATACAAAAGGTTCCGTTATATTGAAGAACGGCAAGGCCGTCGTTACTATCGGTACCATGAAGCAGCCCGGGTTCCGGGATTGCCGTCTGCAAGCCACTATTGGCGGAAAGACTTATAAGCACCATGTAAAGGTAGGCTTCTCACCCGAGAAGCTTCAACCTTATACGAAGACACCTGCCGATTTTGATGAGTTTTGGGATAAGAATAAATCCGAAGCCGCGGCTTTCCCTTTGGCATATACGAAAGAGCGGGTTGAAAAGTATTCCACCGATGAGATAGATTGCTATTTGGTTAAGCTCCGGCTTAACGGTCGCGGACAGAGTATCTATGGTTATTTGACTTGTCCCAAGAATATGCGGAAAGGTGCCTGTCCGGTAGTGCTTTGCCCGCCGGGAGCAGGAATCAAAACCATCAAAGCCCCTCTTCGCCACAAATACTATGCAGAGCAGGGTTGCATCCGTTTCGAGATAGAGATACATGGACTCAATCCGGAGATGCCCGAAGCCGAATTTAAGGAAATTAGCAATGCGTTCAACGGCAGAGAGAACGGATACCTGTCCAACGGCTTGGATAACAAGGACAATTATTACATGAAGCGTGTGTATCTGGCATGCGTCCGCAGTATTGATTTCCTGACTTCCTTACCGGAATGGGATGGCAGAAATGTTATCGTGCAAGGCGGTAGCCAGGGTGGCGCTTTGGCGCTGATTACCGCCGGATTGGATACCCGTGTGACAGCATGCGTTGCCAATCATCCGGCTTTAAGCGATATGGCAGGATATATGGCTGGCAGAGCCGGCGGTTATCCGCATTTCTTCCGTGTGGCCGGCATGGATACTGCCGATAAGCTGAATACAATGGCCTATTATGATGTAGTAAACTTTGCCCGCCGGATAAAAATCCCTACTTACATGACTTGGGGGTACAACGATGATACCTGTCCGCCTACTACCAGTTATATTATATACAATGTATTGGATTGTCCCAAAGAAGCGCTTATTACTCCCGTTAACGAACATTGGACATCCGAAGATACGGAGTATGGACATTTGGTCTGGATAAAGAAACATCTGAAACAGTGATTAACGGTTGGGAGTGTGTCAAAATGTATTTGAACACTCCCAGCCGTTAATCATTGTTTCTCATTTCTTTATTAAAAAACTCCAGCGCCTCCTTTTGCATCTCTTTGTTAAAGAAGTGCTTCTCTTCCCATATTTTAGTGACAAGCCTGTCGCCGGCGTGCCGGCTTTCCCATACTTCCCTCATCGCTTGATACGCATCTTTCACCCCTGCCACCGGGAATAACTTGTCTTTAGCTCCGTTGAAGAAAAGAGAGGGTTTGGGGCACGCGATGCTTGCCGTATGCGGGTAATCCAGATAACGCCTTAAATTTGGAATAAGCATGGAGTAGGCCGAACCGCCTTTGTTCTGATTATTGGTCAGCGTCATCAGATGTTCCGTGGTATTCATCCAGCAGATGGAAGCGGATGCCTTTACACAATCGGTCAGCGCAGCCAACATCCATGAACGGTAAGCTCCCATGGAGAATCCCAAGCAACCGACCTTTTCCTTATTCACCATTGGCAGAGAAGCCAGAAATTCAGCGCTACGTACATCATCTATATTGATAAAGGCTCCCCAGGACGCCCCCATTTGCATAAAATTGGAAGCCAGTGCCTGTTGCCCGTCATAACTTACCCCTTCCTTTCGTCCGCGTTCTCCCCAAAACAAGGCGTCAATGGACAATACCACATAACCGTTTTGCGCAAAGTAATCCCCTGTATATTGCCCGTCGTAACAACGAATCACCCACTCCTCGGCATCGGCCGATATTTCCGGTGAAACACCGAAAGGACGCACCATTTTCTCTTTGCCGATGGAAAAGTGTGCTCCATGGTCGTGCAGCATTATTATGGCCGGAAAAGGCCCTTTTCCGTCAGGAACCAATAAATAGGCCGGTATGCGAGACCATTCCGAAACATTGAACCATATTTTGCGGGCTTCATATCCTGCCCGTTGCTCCGTTCCGACAACGGACATATCGTACTCTTTGGGAGCGGGAGGCAGATTCTGCATACATTCCATCACCGTTTTCCGTGCTTCCGCTCTCCATTTTCCGAAGTCTTTTGTTGCGGAATTTCCCCATGCTTCGGGATAGGTAAGTTGTTGTTTCAGTTGCTCGTAAAAAGCGGGCATATTCTTTATCACCCCGTAGCTTATTGTATCTGTCTGTGCTTTTACAGTCCGGTTGGCGAAAAGTAAAAAGGAAAAAAGAATAACAAATAGTCTCATGCCGATATTTAAAATAAAAACAAAGATACAAGATTTTTCAACGAAATATGTATCTTTACGCCACAGAATGAATATATTATGAGAAAAATCTTATATCTGATTGTCGGTTTGATATGCGCACTGCCGGTTAAGTCGCAGCCGGACTGCCTGTTTACCCATTATTCATCCGAAGAAGGCCTTTCCCAGAATACGGTAATGTGTATTTTGCAGGACAGGAAAGGGAATATGTGGTTTGCCACATGGGACGGCATTAATAAATTTAACGGATATGTTTTCAGAACCTATAAGGCAAAGTTCGATAACCGGATTAACCTGACGAATAATCGTGTAGACTACATGTATGAAGATAAATACGGCTTCCTTTGGTTGCAGACGTATGATAATCAAGTTTATCGTTTTGATACCCGTTCCGAAACCTTTGAAAGCGTCCCTGCTACGGAAGAGAAAGGGGGAGAGGCTGTTATTATTTCCGTCAAGGTGTTGCCATGCGGTTCTGTATGGCTGCTTTCGGAGAATGAGGGAGCTATCCGTGTGAAAACGGATCCGGCCACCTATTGTCTCACCTCGGAGTGGTATTCTGACAAATCGGGCTTGTTTCCGGCCACCCATGTATATGATATTTATGAAGACCTTGCCGGAAACGAGTGGATGCTGACCAATAACGGGTTGGGGATGCTTGCCGAAGGCAGCCGTGAACTCGTTTCTTATTTTGTGGAAACAGCCAATAAGGAAGAAATGTCCGGCCAAGTCTTTTATACAGCCCGGGAGTGCGGAAATGAAATCTTTTTCGGTTCGGATAACGGACGTGTATGGCGTTATCAAAAGAAAGGCGGGCAATTCCTTTTATTGCAGCTACCCGGTACTTCCCGTATCGTGGCGATAAAGAACATCGATGAGCACGACCTTGTGATTGTGACGGAAACCGATGGATTCTTCACTTACAACATACCGTCCGGAGCAACCGAGCATTATGAGGCGTCCCGTTTGCCAAAAGCGCCGGTACATTCCATCTATGTGGATAAGTACTCGGAAATATGGTTTGAGCAGGAAGTGCCGGGCACCGTCGCGCATTTCAATACGAAAACGAAGGTCCTGAAAACGGAAGTGATACGTGTGGAGCCTACCAGCACAGACCGTTCGCGTCCGGCGTTTCATGTGCACGAAGATATTTACGGTACGGTATGGGTGCATCCCTATGGCGGTGGCTTTTCGCGTTTTGACAGAGCGAGCAATAGCCTGCGAGCTTTCTACAACGGCTTGTCGGATGCCGACTGGCGTTTTTCCAATAAGATTCATTCGGCTTTTTCTGACAGGCAGGGTAACCTGTGGATGTGTACCCACTCCAAAGGATTGGAAAAGATTACCTTCCAGCCCTCTCTGTTCAGCATGATAACGCCCGAACCTCATCGGTACGAGTCGTTGAGCAATGAGGTACGTGCGTTGTGCGAAGATGCGCGGCACAATCTCTGGGTGGGATTAAAAGACGGCAAGCTAAGGGTTTATGATAAGAACCGTACAGAATACGGATACCTGACGGAAACCGGTGTCGTATCCCGTACGGGAACTCCGCTAAGAGGGAATGTTTATTTTATTTTTCAAGACAGCGGACACAACCTTTGGATTGCCACCAAAGGAGAGGGCTTGGTAAAAGCGGAACCTCAGGGAGAGATGCGCTATAAACTGACGCGTTATCAACACCGGAAAGATGATATTTACAGTTTGAGCGATGACAATGTGTATTGCGTCTACGAGGATGATAAAGGTCGTATCTGGGTTGCCACTTTCGGCGGCGGGATAAATTATCTGACCCGCAACCGGGACGGTAAGGAGATATTTGTCAATCACCGCAACAACCTGAAAGGCTTTCCTATCGACAAATGCCATAAGGTGCGTTTCATAACCGGCGACCATCAGGGTAATATATGGATTGCCACTACTGTCGGGGCGCTGATGGTCAACGGTAGTTTCAAAAATCCGGAAGATGCCGTATTCCATCATTATCTGCGTGTGCAGGACGATATGTACAGTTTGAGCAACAATGACGTACATTGGATTCTGTCCACCCGTAAAAAAGAACTCTATCTGGCCACCTTTGGCGGGGGATTGAATAAGCTGCTGTCTGTAAACGCGGACGGCCATGCAAGGTTCCGGTCATACTGCGTTGAGGATGGCCTGCCTTCGGATATATTGCTTTCCATTCGTGAGGATAACGGAGGAAATCTCTGGATGAGCACCGAGAACGGTATCAGTAAGTTTATCCCGGGAGAAGAACGGTTCGAGAATTACGCCGACGAGCGTATCTCGTTCCGTGTACGTTTCAGCGAGGCGGCATCGCTTTATACCTCATGGGGAGACCTCATGTATGGAACGAGCGACGGCATTTTCCTTTTCAATCCGGACTCCACCCGGAAAAGCGGCTACGTCCCGCCAATTGTCTTCTCTAAACTGTTGATATCAAATGAAGATGTGATACCGGGTACGAATTCGATACTGCGACAGAGCCTGGACGACACCCGCAAGCTGACGCTTTCTCACAAAGAGAATATTTTCACCATTCAGTTTGCGGCGCTCGACTATACGGAACCTTCGGAAATACAGTACGCCTATATTCTGGAAGGCTTTGAAAAGGCGTGGAACTACGTAGGCAAGCAACGGATGGCTACCTATACCAACCTGCCCAAAGGCCATTATGTGTTTAAGGTCCGCTCCACCAATGCCGAAGGGATATGGACGGAAAATACGCGCTTGCTCGATATAGAGGTGCTTCCTTCTTTCTGGGAAACTCCTTTCGCCTATTTCCTGTATGTCTTGTTCGTATTGCTGATTATCGTTACAGCCGTTTATATCCTGTTTACAATCTATCGCTTGAAGCATGAGGTATCCGTGGAGCAGCAAATGACAAACATGAAACTGCGCTTCTTTACGGATATTTCTCATGAACTGCGTACTCCTTTGACATTGATTTCCGGTCCGGTTGAGTACGTGCTGGCGAATACGCAATTACCGGCGGATGCCCGCGAGCAGTTACAGGTGGTAGAACGCAATACGAACCGCATGCTGCGTCTTATCAATCAGATACTCGACTTCCGGAAGATTCAGAACAAGAAGATGAAAATGCAGGTGCAGCGCATAGATGTGGTGGCTTTTACCCGTAAGATTATGGAGAACTTCGATTCTGTGGCCGAGGAGCATCATATAGACTTCTTGTTTGAGACGGAAAAGGCGGAACTTTATCTGTGGGTAGATGCGGATAAGTATGAAAAGATTATTTTCAACCTGCTTTCCAATGCTTTCAAGTATACTCCGAACGGAAAGATGATTAAGCTGTTCATCCATGAGGGCGAGGAGACGGTTTCCATCGGCGTGCAAGACCAGGGCATCGGTATTGCCGAGAATAAGAAGAAATCAATCTTTGTCCGGTTCGAGAATCTGGTAGACCGTAACTTGTTCAATCCGAGTACGGGCATCGGTCTTTCATTGGTGAAGGAGCTGGTGGAAATGCATAAGGCGCTGATTTCGGTAGACAGTAAATTGGGTGAAGGAAGCTGCTTCAAGATAGACTTTATGAAAGGTAAGGAACATTATGACGAGGCGGTGGAATTTATGCAGGATGATACAACAGTCGGTCTGGAAATCCGTCGGCAGAATATGGCGGGGGGGGGGAGAAAAGGTTTCCCCCCCAGTTCACGG
>OGPT01002446.1_pt1 | contig 14943 bp, 11 predicted proteins | sample 1552951 | NCBI WGS metagenome assembly OGPT01 (sample SAMEA2580224, study PRJEB22360) | human gut metagenome | biome: human gut; feature: human-associated habitat; material: faeces | place: Denmark | collected 2008/2010
AGAGGGAAGAGTTTATGAATTATGAGTATGTTTCTATTGAAGAAAGTGTAAGAGAACTGACATCGTATTTGCATAAACGCGATATTACAGCACGAAAAATGTGAAAAAGTCACAAAAATATTGACATAATATATTAAAAATAGTATATTATATCTTATGAGGGAGGTGCTGTGATATGCTGGTACAATTTATGGTAAAAAATGTTTTGTCTTTTAAAGAAGAGACAGTTTTAGACATGACAGCGATTAAAGCTTATAAAGAACATGAATGCAATTTAATTGATATTGGAATGAAAGAAAAATTTCTGAGAGTTGCAGCTATTTATGGAGCAAATGCAAGTGGAAAGTCAAATTTATATATGGCAATGTCTCTTTTTCAAAGAATTATTATGGAATCTCTTAATAATGTTGGAGAGGGTGAAAAAAACGCAATTGACAGATATTATGTGCCATTTTCTTTTGAAAAAACAGAAGAGAATTCCGAATTCCAAATTGTCGAGATTTATGGAGGATACGAATACAAATATGGGTTTGAATACAACGCAGAATGCATTGTGACGGAGTGGATGTATCGTAAAAACCTTGAGACTAACAGAACGGTAACGATTTTAGAGAGAACGACAAATAATGTCAAGTTTGGTGCTTCTGTGAAAAAGGAATGCGAATTATATAAGGAACAAATCCCAAGCGAAACACTGGCACTTTCTTTTTTTAATAAATTGAAATTAAGAACAGATGTATTTACCAGTGTTTATTCAGCAATTATGAGCACGCTGGTTGTTCCTACAAATTTTTGTGAAGATACCGATATATTGGAAGAACTTTTACCCCAAGTGATTGATCGTGATAAAGAAAAATTGGTCGAATTTTTATCTGCAATTGATACAGGGATTCAAGATATTTTTTATGATGATAGCGAAAAAAATATGAAATTCTATACTTTTCACAAAGGAAAAGATGGGGAAGAATATCCGTTAAGTTTATATTTTGAGTCAGAAGGTACGATAAAAAGTATTATGCTATTTATCTATGCAAGATTAGCTGTTCTAAATGGCGGTTCTATTTTTGTAGATGAATTGAATATAAAATTACATTCATTATTGCTTAAATTTATTATTGATCTATTTTATGATGAAAATTCTTTGGCACAATTAATTTATACTACGCATGATACTACATTAATGGATAAAAAGTTTTTCAGACGGGATCAAATTTGGTTTGTTCAGAAAGATGAATTTGGATATTCCGAGTTGTCTGCATTATCCGATTTCAAAATTAGATCCGATGCTTCGTTTGAAAAAGATTACTTGGCAGGCGTATATGGAGGTATTCCTTATATCAAGGATTTTGATTTGAAAGAAGGCGAATAAATGGGAACAATGGTTTATAAGTTGGTACAAGAATTGACAAGATACTTGGAGGAAAAATAGGAATCTAATATTCCCTCTATTTCCCAGCCCCTTTCGCTTGCATCTCCACTCATTTTCCTGTATACTTAAAGATGTAGTAATAAAAGACCAATAAGAAAAAGGAGGAAACACATATGGCAAATTACGGAGATTCTTCTACATATTCGACAGCATCCGGAAAGGACGGGCTGCAGTACGTAGTTTTACAGGTAACATTGAAAGAAAAATTTTTAGGAACCGGTTCCGGAAATCTGTCCGCACTCGAAGAAGTGTTAAATGAGCAGGCAGCAAAGGGGTATCGTCTGCACACGATCACGACGGCTTCGGCGCAGAGCGGAGGATTTTTAGGCGGAGATCGAATTCAGGCGACGATGGTATTTGAAAAAATCTGAGTTCGCGGAAAGGAAAAGATATGAAGAAAATAGCAGCGCTCTTATTGACACTGTCATTGGTGCTGAGTATTCTTGTGCCGGAACCCGCAGAGGCAAAAACGGTACAGAAGAGGTTTACAATGCGTGTCAGAGAGCTTAAACGTTTAACTATTAAAAATGCGAAGAAGCGAGTGATCTGGAAAACACTTTCCGGAAAGAACAAAATTTGGCTTTACAAAGGCGAAAAAAAATCGGTTTTCATTCTGGCAAAAAAGAAGGGAACTGTTCGCTTGCAGGCAAAAACAGGGAAGAAAAAAATCGTTTATAAGATTACGATAAAAGAAGCTTTACAAGAAACGGAGGAAACACCGGCGCCGACTTTGACACCGGCAGCGACTTCGACACCGGCAGCGACACCGGAGCCAACCCTTGCTCCACAGGTAACGATCACGGAGCAGGCGGCAAATTACGAAAAAGAAGTATTGCGCCTTGTCAATGTTGAAAGGTCAAAGGAAAATTTGCAGGCATTGAATTTGCATAGCAAATTGAGTCAGGCGACCGCAATTCGTGCAAATGAGCTTGTGGAATCATTTTCCCATACCCGGCCAAGCGGTGAGAGATGCTTTACTGTATTTAAAGAAGTAGGCATTGCCTCTTATTATGCCTGTGGCGAAAATATTGCGGCAGGGCAGAAAACACCGGAACAAGTCGTAAGTGGCTGGATGAGTTCTCCGGGACATCGTGCGAATATTTTGTCTGCGAAATATCGTTATATGGGAATAGGATATGTCGAGACAACAACGGGAATGAAGCGTTACTGGGCACAAATGTTTATGAGTTAAATAGTTTGAAAGTAACTATTCAGGACCATTGTGCAGAAAAAGTAAAGAGTTATCCGCTCTTTACTTTTTTTGCGTGAAATGTTATAGTATAAAAGCGTGATTGCGCCTGAAATCGATATAAGCTTCTCGGAATGTATGTGAAAGTCATCGCGGTTGCCCCCACTGTTAGAGTCAGACCTGAGTTGTTTATAAATATGTAACTATTAGGATCTAACTGTATGGAAATCAAATTTTCTTACGTGCAAGCATGACGATTCATTGATTTCCATACATAGATCCTGAATAGTTACATAAATACAACGTTACCCCGATTGGGACAAAATTAAGGAGGTACTCAAATGAGAGTAAAAGGAGCAAAGAAACGAGTAGCTATTATATTGGCTGCTGCGCTTGTCGTGAGCGGAATTGGTTATGTGCCAAAAGCTGACGCGGAGAGCGTGACACAAGTAACAGGAGACTACAGTCAGGAAGTCAATGAAGTCTGCGATACAATGGAGTTTGTCGTAGACGAACCGGCATTTGGTTCCGTAGGCGGCGAATGGGCTGCTTTGGTACTGGGACGTGCCGGCCGCATGACAGAGGAGTGGAAAACAAAATATCTGGCTGCAGTGAAAACATCACTGGATGGTATGAGTGAAACATTGAAAGCACAGAATAAGCTACATCGCATAAAATTGACAGAAAATTCCAGAGCAATTATCGGACTGTATTCTGCTGGTGCGGATGTGACCGATTTTAATGGATGGAATCTTTGCGCACCGCTTGCCGGTGATAATGTTGGCGGAGATAAGACAGAAAAATCCGCAGATTATACAGCAACATTAAAACAGGGGATCAATGGACCGATTTATGCACTGATCGCATTGGATTATGCCGGATATAAATCAGAAGGAGAGACAGAAGTTACGGATGTGACGGAAGAAAATACGACCACACTTCGTGATGATTATCTGAACTATATATTATCAAAAGAAATTTCAGACGGCGGATGGGCATTGTCCGGCACGTCAGCAGATCCGGATATTACTATGATGACGGTTCAGGCACTTAGTAAATATACCTATCTTCCGGAAGTAAATGATGCTGTTGAAAGGGCACTTACCGTAATGAGCAGTAAACAGAATGATCAGGGGGGATATTCTTCCTGGGGTTCTGTAAATGTAGAGTCTATCGCACAGGTGATCTGTGGACTTACGATGCTTGGTATCGATCCGTCGACAGACGAGCGTTTTATCAAAAATGGAAATACTCTTGTCGATGCATTGAAGAGTTTTAGTGCGGACTGTGTAAAAGATAAAGTTACGTATTCCGAGTATCGTGGATACGCACACGTGGCAAATTCAGATGGTACCTATAGCTATGATCAGATGGCGACCGAGCAGGCAGGGTATGCGATGGTGGCTCTTTGGTGCCAGAAAAAAGGGCAGAAATTGTATCAGAATGGATTCCGTGATATTCCGGATACTACACCGACTGTAACACCGATAGCGACACCGGAAGTGACAGAAACACCGACGGCAGCGCCAAGTGAAACGGCAGTTCCAACGGTTACACCGGTTCAGTCCGAAAATCCGGATGCTGGTGAAACGGCGGCACCGTCAGCTGTACCAACGATGACACCATCCGCGGCACCTACAACACCGGCTTTTGCGGTACCTACCAAAGCTCCGGTAACACCAGTGACACCGGCACCGACAGCAGTAGCTACCAAGACACCGGCACCGACAGCAGTAGCTACCAAGATACCGGTAATTCCGACACCGGCGACGACAACAAAGCCGGAAAATCCGGACATTGTACCAACCGCGACACCAAAAGCACCGGAGCCTACGAAAGCACCGGAGCCTACGAAAACACCTGAGGCTACAAAAGCACCGGAGCCTACAAAAACTCCGGAAACTGCGAAAAAACCGGCTGTTACAAAGGCACCGGAAACCATCGTTATTTCCAAGATTGTGAAAAAGGCAGCAGTGGAAAAAGGCAAAAAGATTACGATCAAAGCAATAGTAAACGGAAAGAAAGTCAAATGCAAAGTGTCTTCGTATAACAAAAAGGCATTGAAAGTTACGGTTAAGAACGGAAAACTGGTAATTAAAGCCAAGAAGAAGGCGAAGGCTGGAAAAACATATAAAGTTGTGATAAAATATAAGAAGGGCAAAAAGACAGTCAAAAAGACGGTCAAAATCACAGTGAAGTAAATTCAGTACAACTACGGCTGCACATTTTGTAGTGAAATGTGCAGCTGTATTAAAAGGAGAATGTTATGAGATTTTTTAAGCGGAATTGGAAGACTATTTTGTCTGCTGTGATCGTTCTTCTTGTCATTGCGGCAGCGATTGCCGGCACTTCGATTCATTCCGTGAAGGATGAGCAGAAACGGGCGATGGAGGCACTTCAGCCGGTGGAGATCGGGGAAGAACAGATTTTATCGGAGGAAGAGGCTGCGACAGAGACAGCGGAGACGGAACAGCCGAAGGAAGAACAAAAAGAACAGGCAAAACAAAAAGAACAGGCCAAACAAAAAGGGAAGAAAACAGAAAAAACAGGAAAAAAGGCGGCAGAGACAGCGAAACCGAAGACGCAGACAACGGGGAAAACAGCGCCGGATGAGAAAAAGACAGAAAAAAAGACAAAAGAAAAGAAAAGCAAAACGACGCCAAAACAGACAAAAGCGCCACAGACAAAGGAAGAAATCGGAAAAAAGAAAGAACAGGAAGCAAAGCAGAATACGGATTATCCGAAAGTAGTTATAACGGTTCCGAAAAACGAGCAACTGCGGCAGGAAGATGAGACAAAAAAAGACGATGACCGCAAGACGAGCGATGGAACGGCGACAGACAAAGATAAGTTCCAGACCGATCCTGTGCCATCCGGAAAACCGCTTCCGGTCAACCAGGAAGACCAGAAAGTCGATAACGACGAAGAATTTTATGTGACGATTTCCATTGATTGTCTGACAGTTTTACAAAATATGGATAATCTTGAAAAGGGAAAAGAAAAATATGTCGGCGACGGCTGGATTTTGAAGACGACAAAGGTAAAATGCAAAAAAGGTCAGACGGTGTACGATATCCTTGAGCAGGTCTGCAAGGCCTATTCCATTCAGATGGAAAATTCCTATACACCGCTGTATGGATCCAATTACATCGAAGGCATTGGCAACTTGTATGAGTTTGACTGCGGAAATTTGTCAGGATGGATGTACAATGTTGACGGCTGGTATCCAAATTACGGATGCTCGCGGTATGTATTGAAAGCGGGAGAAGCGATTCAATGGCGTTACACCTGCAATGGACTGGGCGCAGACCTTGGAAGTGATTTTATGAGCGGAGAAAGTAAATGAGACATCCATTGGTAGAATTTGTAAAATTTCTGGCGGCAATCGTGCTTTTATGTTTGACGCGAAATCCCTCTGTGTCAGTTCTTTTTCTGATACTTGAATTTGTCATTGCGCCATCTGTAAAAAGTGTGCTGGCGCTTTTGGGGATGACCGCATTGTCAGTTATTGTAAATGCACTCGTCAACCACCAAGGGGAGACCTACCTATTTTATCTGAATGATAATATTGTGACGATGGAGTCGCTGGCGTATGGCGTCTTTGCCGGTGTCCAGCTCTGGCTCTTGTGCCGCTGGACTTACCGCATGGGGCGCGCAATGACATCAGAGAAAATGGTAATCGTGTTCAAATACTTGTTTCCGCCGGCGGCAATCGTGCTGTCCATGGCGATTCGTTCCGTGAATCGTTACACGGATAAATTGGTCGAGATCTATCATTTTCAAATGTCCATGGAGCCGGCAAGAGGATTGTGGAACCGCATGATTTCAGCAATCCGTTCGATTTCCATCTTGATCAACTGGGCATTGGAAAACGGACTGGAGATCGCGGATGCGATGGAATGCCGGGCGTATGGCAGCAAATTGCGGACAAGTTATACCCCATTTTGCCGGTGGATATCCTGATTATGGCAGCCTTTGTGGGAATTGTCGTGCTGCAAAGGGTAAGCGAACCATTCTGCCTGCTGATCCCGCGGATCGAGATTCATTTTGGAGTGGCAAATATTTTTATTACGTTAGCATTGTGCGCGTTGATCTGGTGGCAGACCGAAAGAGAGGAACTATGATAGAGATTGCGATTGAAAAAAAAGAGATCGGGGGAACGCCCATTCTCTCTGACATAAAATGGAAAATTGAAGAGGGGATCACTCTTATTATGGGGCCTTCCGGTTCAGGAAAAACGACATTGCTTCGGGAAATGATTCCGCGGATCAATCGGGTAGGAACATTGGAGGGAACTGTATGTTACCGCGGAATGCCGATTGACGAGGTGCCGGCGGGGACGATCGGTTACGTCGGACAGAATCCGGATAACCAGCTCGTATGTGATAAAGTGTGGCATGAATTGGCGTTTGGATTGGAAAATATTGCCATGCCGGCAAAGACGATCCGTAACCGGGTAGCGGAGATGGCGACGTATTTTGGCATTGAAAGCTGGTTTCATAAAGGAGTGGCGGAACTTTCCGGCGGACAGAAGCAGAAACTGGCGCTGGCGTCGGTGATCTGTATGGATCCGGAGATGGTTGTGCTCGATGAGCCGACGTCGCAGCTGGATCCGATCTCAGCGCGGATGTTTTGGGAAATGGTTGTGCGCGTGCATGAGGAAATGGGAATTTCTTTTGTCATTGTCGAACACGATAGTGAATATATATATGAAAAGGCGGACAAAGTGCTCTGGCTTTCCGAAGGGATGACAGGCAGTTATCAAAGACAGTTTCTGCCGTGGCAGCGCAGGATTTTGGATGCTCCGCAGATGCCATTGCCGGAAGTGCGGCAGAAGATTAGAAAACTGGCAGAAAAAACGGAGATTCACACGGAGCCCGGAAAAGTAAAGGTGTGGCAGAAGGTGCGAAATATCCGGAAGGCATATGGTGACGAAAATGTTCTCAATATTCCGCAGATGACAATCGCAGCCGGAGTGAATTGCTGGATCGGCCCCAATGGCGCAGGAAAAACGACGCTTGGGAAAATGTTCAGCGGATATTTTGGCAAAAAAATGATAAAGCGCTGTGTGATGATGCCGCAGGATGTACTTACTATTTTTACCAAAGACACAGTAAGGGATGAACTCGATGTGGAAGATGATATTCCGGAAGAACTGCAGGAAATGATCGCGCCGATTGCGGACAGAAATCCGCTGGACTGCTCCGGGGGTGAACAGCATCTTACGGCATCGCTGAAATTTCTTATGAAACACGCTGATGTCGTCATATTGGATGAACCGACGAAAGGAATGGATCCACAGATGAAAGAAAATTTCCTAAAAGTGGTAAATATGTTCCGGGAGAAAAAGCAGATTATCATTATCACACATGATATTGATCTGGTGGGCGAGATCGCGGATTATGTTGTCTTTTTGTTTGAGGGCGATGTGGCAAGTGAAGGTGAGCCGCACGAGGTTCTGATGCAGAATTTGGTGTATAAACCGCAGGTCAGTATGTTGTTTGATTGCATTAATACAAAGGAGATGGAAGATGCGGGACTGGTTATGTAGCCATTATTATGTGCCGTGCGCGGTGTTGATCTTACTGGGATTTGCCGGCTTTTTATTATATCTTGCGCGACGGGTGCGTATGAAAGACATGATCATGATCACAGTGCTTTCGGCGATTATCGCCATCTCGCGCGGTGTGTTTTTCTGGATTCCCCAGTTTAAGCCGGTTTCGGCTTTGGTTCTCATTACCGGAAGCTGTTTTGGCAGTGTGCCGGGAATGCTCGTCGGCATGCTTTCCGGTTTTTTGTCAAATTTTATGTTTTCACAGGGACCATGGACTCCGTTTCAGATGCTTAGCTGGGGACTTATCGGTATCATTGGGGGCTTCTGCCGCCCGATGCAGGGAAAAATCCTGCCAATGATCATCGGATTTTTGGCGACGGTATTCATATATGGCCCAATCCTCAATTTTGCGTCGCTGTTACTGGTGACGAATACGCTGACGTGGAGTGGATTTTGGATGATGGAAGCGAGTGGATTTTTGTTTGATGTCGTACATGGTGTCAGTACGATTGTTTTTGTCTATTTTGCCTGGAAGCCGATGCGGAAAAAACTGGTACGCATGCAGGAAAAATATGGGATATGCAGGAGAAAATAAGGATTGGAGGAAATGAGATGCAGCAGGAGAAAAAGTCAAAAAAACGTACATCTATAGGAAAAATATCGGGAATTGTGGGGATTTTCTGCAATTGTATTCTCGCAGGGAGCAAGATTATTATCGGAAATCTCGCCGGTTCTATGTCGATCGCGGCAGACGGACTGAACAATTTATCGGATGCGGCAAGTTCGATCGTTACACTGATCGGATTTAAAATTGCGGAAAAACCGGCAGACAAAGTACACCCTTACGGGCATGCCCGTTCCGAATATCTGGCGAGCCTGACCGTTGCTGTGATGATCTTATTTATCGGTTTTGAGCTTGCCAAAAGTTCGGTGGAGAAGATTCTTCATCCTTCCCCGGTCGAATTTTCCGGGGCTGTCCTTTGTGTTCTCCTTTTTTCTATCGTGATTAAGATGGGAATGGCGGTCTACAACTATAAGATGGGAAGAAAAATAAACTCAATGACATTAAAAGCAATCGCGGACGACAGCCGCAATGACGTGATTGCGACGAGTGCGGTTTTGATCGCTACACTGGCAGAACATGGCATGGGGTATCAGATTGACGGATTTATGGGACTTGTCGTTTCGCTATTTGTTCTGTATAGTGGAATTTCGCTTGCCCGAGAAACTATTTCACCACTTCTTGGCGAGGGCGCAGATACGGAACTGCATGACAAACTTACAAAATACATTCAGTCCTGCGATATGGTTATCGGCTGTCATGACCTCATGGTGCATGACTACGGACCGGGGCAGTGCTTTGCGAGCATTCACGTTGAGATTGACAAAAATGTCGATGCACTCGTAAGCCACGAAGTAATTGACCGCATGGAGCGGGAATGCCTGAAAAAATTTGATACGCATCTTGTGATCCATTATGACCCGGTTATTACCGACGACAAGGAAGCAGATGAACGGAAGCAAAAAGTTCTTGCCTGTATCGAAAAAATAGACCCGCAGATCACGCTGCACGATTTCCGCGTGAGCAAATGTGAGTCAGAGATTCGCCTTACCTTCGACCTTGTCCTCCCCGAAACCCTGGAACGAAAGAAAAAACAGATTCAGGAGCAGATCGAAACGGAGCTGAACGAGGGCAGCGAGGACCAGTACTTTTTGGATATTACCTTTGATGTCGAGAACCGGTAGGAGCGGGTGCCTATTCGCATTTCGAACACTACGTGTTCTTTCCCGCCTTTGACAAAGGAAAAAACAGAAAGCACTAAAATGCAGAACTAAGGTGTAATCCTATGTTCTAAAGAATGTTTTGAGAATATGGGTTGCAAGTGCGCTGGTATGAGCAAAATATTCTTGTAACGATTCAGGACTCCCCCCGCTCAGAACTAAGGTGTAATCGTATGTTCTAAAGAATGTTTTGAGAATATGGGTTGCAAGTGCGCTGGTATGAGATTGGGCGGGGGCGAAGCCGCCGGGCATTCCATACCACTGCGTGCTTGTATAGCGCAAGCGCCCATATGAGCAAAATATTCTTTAGAAATATATTACAATACTGTGACATCTATTGACAAGTATCCGGAATCCTTTTATACTTCGTATAGTGGGCTTTTTTAGAAGACTCCTTATTAATAAATAATTTAGTAATGCTTCGGAATGGAGAAGACGATGAATAAGAAAGTAAAAATAGGGATAATCATTACCGCAGCAATGGTCGTTGCGGTTTCTGTGCTGGTGATTGCAGCACATGTCTATTATGGAAACCGCTGGTATGCGAACACCTGGATCGGAGAACATGAATTATCCGGAATGAGTTATGACGAGTCTGAGCAGCTGCTTCAGAACGTGTACGACAACTATAAACTGGAAATTAAAGGAAGAAATGATGGGAAACTTGTAGTGACAAAAGCAGACATTTCGTATGAAGTCGATCTGAAAGCAGCATTGCAGAAACAATACGATGCGCAGCATGAATCGTTCTCTGTTTTTTCTATACCGAAAAAGAAGACATTGGAACTTCACATGAATCCGACATATGATGCGGAGAAATTAAATAAATGCCTTAAAAAGTCAGAAATGTATAAGGGAAGTACAAAGTATGCGATCAATGTACCGAAGGATGCAAAGGTAGTGTTTTCGGACGAGAAAAAATGTCTTGTCGTTGTGCCGGAAGATAAAGGAAATGTCCTGCAGTTCCAACAGTTGACAGAGGCGGTTGACGAGGCACTCGCAGAAGGAAAAGAAACCATTGATCTGGCAAATGAAGAAGAGTATCCGGAAGTCTATGAGAGTCCGGAGATCTTTTCGGATGATGCCGCATTGAAACAAAAGTTAGATGCGTGTAATCCTTATGTGATGCGATGGGTTTCCTGGAAGATTACGGATGGCAGGACAGAAAAAGTCGGACCTAAATTGATTTATTCCTGGCTTCGTTATAAAAATGGAAAAGTTTCTTTTAATGACGAGAAAATGTCCGACTGGGTTGAAAAAATGTGTTTGAAGTATAAGACGGTCGGTTCGACACACACATTTACAAACCATAAAGGAAAACAAATTTCCGTAGCCGGTGGAGATTATGGCTGGGCAATCAGTTATGAAGAGACGTTGAAACAGTTGAAAAAGGCTTTGAATACAGAGATTGATGCAAAACTTCAAAGCGCTTATCAGGAAGATCCAACCAAAGAAAATCAGGCAGCGATCACATTGAAGAGGAAGACAAAATTTGCCAATACTGCATATCAGATGGATCTTGAAAATAAAACCAATGACTGGGATACGCAGAACTTTACGGAGATTTCTCTGAAAGACCAGAAGATTTATGTATGGCGAAAAGGAAAAGTGGTATTTGAGTGTGAGACCATTTCCGGAAGACCGGTAGAAGGACGAAAGACCCGTACGGGAATGTATTTCATCAAAGAACACCAGACTCATCGCGTACTTAAGGGGGACAATTATAGAACACCGGTTACGTATTGGGTAAGAATTACCTGGACCGGAACCGGATTCCACTGCGCGACGTGGCAGCCTTGGAGTCGTTGGAGCAAGGATCTGTACAAAACAAGGGGATCCCATGGATGCTTGAATTTGTCACCGGAAAATTCGAAGAAAATTTACGAGTTGACAAAATACCAGGAAGCGGTATTTATTTATTAAAAGAAAACTACTTAGGACCTAATGTATGGAAATCAATATATTTGTCGTGCCTGCACGAAAACAGATTTGATCTCACATACATTGGGTCCTAATATTTTTATCCATGCATAACACTTTTGTGTCATGCATTTTTTATGAGAATATGCTAGAGTAGTGTTTAAATATTATTAATAAGGAGGAACAATATGGAGAGAATAATCAAAAAAAGTATGGCGATATGTCTGATCATGATAATGATGATCAGTATGCTGCCAGTCATGCAAACGAAAGCGGCCACAACTACAGGGGAAGGAACAAAAGAAGATCCGATGATTGTTTCGGTAGATACATTTGGAGCGGGAGAAGAAGATTATCTGATTGGGGAAGAAAGTGATGGGTATGCCTATATTACCCTTAAATTTGCGGCGGCTGGAAAACTTAGTCTGGATAATGAAGGGTCCTATAATATGTATGTAAATGGTGCGACAAGTCCGGTTATCTGGATTCGTAACGAACTCTGTCAAGCAGGTTCGCAGATGACATTAAAAATTCGGGGAAATAAGCTGACAGCCGGTAAAATCAAGTGGACTTATACGAGTATTGTGGATCAGACAACCGGAGAATCCTTGGATGACTTTGGTGCAAAGGAAAAGGCAAAAGATATTACAGCTGGCTACAATGCTATGGATTCCACATTTCAAGAAACAAAGAATGATGTTTGGTATAAATTTACGATTGATAAATCAATGAAATTTGAGTTGAGAGTAAAAACTTCTTCAAGTTATGTAAGCCTTTGTAATGAAGCAGGACAAAGTATACTGAATAAAGACACGGACGAAGACAAGGATATGATCATGTTTTTCCGATTAGATCGATTTGATGGCTCGGAAGATGGGGTTTTGAAAGGAACGGCTTTTTATCCGGGAACCTATTATCTGCATATTAAAAACAGTCTGGGTTATGATGGAAAAATTAATATGAGTTTTACGGATTATATTCCGATCAACAGTATTAATTTTACAAAAGGAAAAGATATTACAGTAGAATTTCAGGACGAATACAAGACAGGAAGTTTTGAAAACAAAATAATATCATATAACCCGGCAAATACAGATGGAAAAGTTGTGAGTACAGTACATGATTCAAACTTTTCCAGTGTGGGAAAATGGGATCCGATCAATACATTTAATGTAAAAAAATACGGACGCACAACGATCGGTTATTTGGATGAACGTGGTGTGAAAGTAGATGAAGTGAAAGTGACAATTGTTCCGCAAACGGTAGACAGTGTTCAATGTGTAGGAACATATAATAAAATTGTTATCTACCCATCTGCGCAATCACTTACCGGAAATGGGGATTGTATGCGTTTGTACACAAAAAAAGGTAAAAAGTGGAAATTGTCAGGAACGATGAAAAAGAGCGCAATTGAATCGGCAAAAGGAAGAATTACGTTAAAAAAATTGAAACAAAATAAGAATTATCAATTTCGTTTATCAAATTATGACTCGGCATCCGGGATGGAAAGTAAACTCAGCAAAGTGTTTACTGCGGGTACTGCGTTGAAAAAAGTTCCTAAGATTAAATCGGTTAAAAAGAAAAAGATCATCAAAAGCCGCGATGCAATAGTGCATAATCCGGGAAAGATTACGGAACGGCGTGAATACTATGATGTATTTACATGTCAGGCCAAGATTGGCGTAACAAAGATTAAGGGAGCCACAAGTTATTATTTTAGTTGTGGTTATGAGATCAAAAAAGAAAAGGGTACGGTTGTTTTGGCTAAGACAACAGGAAGTGTAAAGAAATTTCCGAAGAAGATTAAATTAAAAGTATTTGCAAAACGGAAAATTAATAGTTATTCTGTGGCCTACGGAGAAGTATCTAAGGCAAAAACAGTTAAAATTCGATAACTTTTAACGATCCGGCCCCCTGTCGCACGCATTTGTATTTCGAACACGTTGTGTTTTTGCTGAAAAATAGTGTTTTTGGGTGAAAAGTATGTTATACTCTTTATGTAACAGTTTAGAATCTAATAAAAAAGATATAGAAATTGTATCGTTTTAAGAGGAATATATGCAAAGTAGTAGAAACACTAAAATTCAGAACAGTATATGTGTCGTATTAGTGCTGCTGACAGGGGGAATTCGTTTGGTACGGGATTATTTCCCGGGGAGAATCAGTAACATTATTATTTGTGTGCTGTTTATGCTGGAATTATCAATCTGGGGATGTCAGATACAGAGAAGACTGCTTCACGAGGAACAAAAAAAGTACCTTATCAGTGTGGCAGTTTTTCTTGGATTTCTTATTTTTATCCGGACAGTAAAATTTGTATATACTGCGGAGGGGACTGCGATAAACAGAATGCTTTGGTATATGTATTATTTCCCGCAGATTTTTAGTGTGCTTATAATGTTTTTTGCGGTTTTACATATAGGAAAACCACTCGAAAAAAAGATTGATAAAAAATGGAAAATATTGTATTTGCCGGCGGCGCTTCTTGTAATGCTTATTATGACAAATGACAGACATCAATGGGCATTTGGATTTCCGGCTGGTCTTAAATATGCCAATGAAACTTATACGCATGGAGTGATTTATTATGCGGCCTTGATCTGGATGCTGGTTTTATTTGCAGCAATGCTGGTTGTGGCAATGCAGAGATGTGCACTTGCTGAATATAGAAAGAAGATATGGATGCCCATTATTCCTCTTGGAATTGGGCTTTTGTACGTTGTTCTGTTTTGGCTGGATCCGGATGGAATATTTCAAAGATTATTCAAAATGGCGGAGATTTGTTGTGTTGTATTTCAAGCATTTATGGAGGCTTTGATCCTGGCACATTTATTTCCGACAAATGATAATTATGAATTGCTTTGGAATTTGTCTTCTCTTGGTGGAGGGATCATGGATGAATATGGGAAATTGTGTTATTGTTCGAAAAATTGTTTTCCGGTCTCTTTTGAAGTTGTAAAAAAAGCAGCAAAGACCATCTCAGGGTTTAAAGCTGTCACTCTTGTGGAACGGTTTAACTTAGACATTTTAAAAAATGTCTATAAACACAACAAGAACTTGGTGGTAGTA
>OGPT01002451.1_pt1 | contig 14922 bp, 22 predicted proteins | sample 1552951 | NCBI WGS metagenome assembly OGPT01 (sample SAMEA2580224, study PRJEB22360) | human gut metagenome | biome: human gut; feature: human-associated habitat; material: faeces | place: Denmark | collected 2008/2010
GCGTTGTACACACACACACACACACACACGACTTACACAAATTAGAGAAGGTACATCAAAGTGCCTTTTCTCATTCTTTAAAAAGATTGGTGGTGACAAGCATTTAGATTAGTTTTAATCTGAATGTCAACATGCCAAAACTTATTGATAAAGATGGGAATGAATTGCTTAATTTACAAATGTCAACTGATGAGCACTGGACAGGAAAGTACTGGATTGATGGTAAAAAGATTTATGAAAAAATAAATTTTTCCATACTAAAAGTAAGAGAAAAAGCTTAAATATCAATGAAAAAATTTTTTTCTATGTGTTTATTGAATTAAGCAAAAAAAATATGTAAAATATAAGTGTGTATAAAGATAATGTTATAGTTTTTACTATAACTACCCACATAATTGTGGCATAGCTACTAAATATAGTTAGTAGTAATTTATCTACATTTTAATGTAGCATATATTGGGTATTAATATAACAAATATATATATTATTTGTTGTGTTTATATTATAGAAAGTATTAATTCTAATATCCCCCTTTTATTAGATGTAATACTTTCTTTTTTGTACCCAAAAAAAAGAAAGGAGGATTATATTAAAAAAATCTTTTTACACAAAAATATTGGAAGGAGATTTTTATTATGGAAAGTGGTTTTAATTTTGAATTATATGAAACTATTTTTAAAAATTGTTTTATATCTAGTTCAAGATATACAAATGGAAATTTGCAATTAAGTTTATTTGGAGTAGATCCACAAACAAATCAAACAGAACATTTTGCTGATATTACATTAGAGCAAAATAAAAAGGTATTAAGAAAAAATGAAATTGTTGTAGACTGCAAATATAAACCAACTTTAATTCCACAGTTAATAAAACTAGGAATATTGAAAGCACAAACAGGTATATGTTTTATAAAAAATGCATTATACCCTATTTACACAATTGATTTAACACAAGTAAATGAAAATTGTTATTGCATGCAAGAATTAGTTGCTGCATAGAAAGGAAGAAAAAAATGGAACAAATGAGATATGCCAATTTGCCTATTGTAGGCAGAGTACAACACGGAGAAAGAGTCGATAATGGAAAAGGAACAATAAGGACAAAAGAACTTGGATATTTTATTGCTAAAATTCAGGATGATTTTATGCAAATGTATTTAGATAAATTTAATGAATTATTTAAAGGGAAAAAAAGTTTAGAAATTGAATTTTTCAATGAAAGTCCGTTGTCTATGAAATATGCTAGATATAATCAATCTGGTGAAGTATGCTACTGCAGTGTAAACTCTAATATGGCTAGACAAAAAGTGAAAAATGGTTGGCAAGAAATTGAATGTAATTCTAACTGCCAATATAGAAAAAAAAATGAACAAGGAAAACAAGCATGTAATCGCATAGGATGGCTAAAATTTTTAATGCCCTCTATTTGTAAAGACAGAATATGGCTTATGAAAATAACAAGTCAAACATCATTAGATAGGTTAAATGAATATTTCATGTTACAAAAATCGCAAGGGAATACAATAAAAGGTCGTTATATTTTATTTTTGAAACAAGAAGAACATTGTAACTGTTTAGGTCAAATTTTCAATAATTATGTATTAGATATTCTAAAAAAAGATTCTTTTAATTCTAAAAAGGAAATTCCACAAACTATTCAAAAATCAAGTGAATTATCCACAGCAAATGTAAAAAATGTGAATAACAATGTAACAGAAATGAGTGAAATGCCTACAAAATCTCAATTAAATATACAAAAAGAAAAAATTGAAAAGAAAGAAACAAAAAAGAAAAAAACTAAAAAAGTAGAAAATGTTGAATTGATTGAAAATTCTAATATGGAAAAATGCTATGTACTAATAGGAACTCATACAGAAAATATCTTAAAAGATGGAAAGCCGAAAGAATACCTTATCGGTGAGTTTCATGATATGAATGATAATCCAATAGAGGCTATTATTAAACCTGAGTTTATTAATAATTTATCAGAAAGCGATTTAGGAACAATTGTTGAAATTGATATTCAAGAATTTAATAAACGAAAGATTGCAATGGACATAAAATATGTTCAAAGAGTATTAAAAAATATAGCAGCATAAGAAAAGCACTCTTATACTACTATTCACAAAAATACATTTGTTTAACTTTATATATTTAATCAAATTAAATGTAAAAAGTCAATAGTGAACAAAAAAATTTTTAAAAGGAGAAAATATACAATGTTTAATGAATATAAAAAAGGTCATAGAGTTATTGTATATGGTCCTGGTCAAAAATTAGATAATAATGGAAAGTGTAAATTTTACAAAAATAAGCCAGCAATAATTGTTGAAAGAGACCCATATTACAAGGACTACTGTGTTCGCTTTAAAGATGGTTCAGAAGACTGGATCTTAGCAGAATTTTTAAGAAAACCTTATGAAAGAAAGAATAAAGGAGTAAAAATATGAAAGTTAATTATGTGAAAACTATTGGTTTTAGAAAGTTTGAAAAAGAATTTGAAACTGAATTATATAATGTAACTAATATTACTGGAATGAATACAGCAGGAAAAAGTAACATTCTATATTCAATTATAAATATTATGCTTGGTACTAATTTGTCTGGTGATGAAAAAACATGTTTAATAAATAAAAAATGTGATTATTCTTATGGCGAATTATATTTTACTGATAATAATGGTGTCAAACATATATTGATTAGAGGAAAGCATAGGGTTAATACCCAAAAGAATATTCTTACACTTGATGGAAAAGTAATAACTCAAAATGAACTTGTTAGTTTTTATAAAGATAAAAAATTATTTTTATCTGTTGTTAATCCTCTATATTTTTTAAGTAAAAGACCAAGTGAACAAAAAGAAATGGTAGATAAGTATTTATCGGATATTAAACCAAAAGAAATATTTGATACTTTATCTGAAGAGGAAAAAAATATATTACTAGATAGACATTTTAGAGTAGCATTAAAGGATATATATGATAGGTTAAAGAAAGAAGATTTAGAAGAAATTTATAATAAGTATAAACTTGAAGAAAAATATCAAAGGCCGTTTGGTCAATTAAGTGATAATGAACTAAGGGACATATGTATAGAAGCTAAAATCAAGCTAAAAGATAAAAAATACTTTGAAATTTTTACAGAAAAAGAAAAGACAGCATTTATAAATTTTGAAATGCTAAATATTTGTATAGATATTGCATATGATAGGTTAGATAAAAATGAGCAAGACTTACTTGAAGGTATTCCTAGTAATATTCCGCTTTATATTACTGAATTAAATGATAATGCAAAAGATTGTGAAAACAAGATTAGTTGTATTAACGGAAAAATTGAATATGCTGAAAAAGTAATAGCACAAAAAATACCAGAATCAAAAAAGTTTGATAAAGATGTTGATTTATCACTTGCAAAGCAGGAATTAGCTTTTTTAAATTCTAATCAAGATATTATTGATAAGGAAAAACAAAAGAAATGTGTAGAAAAACTAGAACAAGAAATACTTGATAAAGAAACTGAAATTGCTGAATTAACTAAAAAAATGACTGAAGGAAAAAAGAAATATTTAGATATAAAAAATGGTCAGGTTGATTACTGTCCTACTTGTAATCAACATATTGAGAACGAGAGTAAAAAAATAACTATTGCTAATATGAAAAAAGAATTAATAGAAGCATTTGATAGAAAGAATTTATTAGAAAGTCAGAAAAAAGACTTAAAATGTAATTATAATGTAGAAAAATGTAAATATCATGTATTTGATGGAGAAACTATAATAGAAAAAAGTAAAAGAATTTCTGTAGTTGAAGAAACAATAAAACAATTAGAAACAGAGCAAGCAGAAATACAACAATTTAATCAAAAGATAGAAATTCAAAAAAATATTGAGAATAATGCAAGAATAGATATTTCTAATTTTACAGTGGATAAAAGTTTATATCAAGAACAAATTGATAAGATTTTAAAAGCGAAGAAAGTTGCTCAAAAATTATATATTCTTTACATAGAGGAAAAGATGAAATTAGCAAAAAGGTATTTGAAAGATGTTGATATTAGATTTTTTTCAGTTTTAAAAACAACAGGTGAATTAAAAGATGACTTTAGAATTACATATAAAAATCATGAATTATGTGATTTGTCAAGATCAGAAACTATTGCGACGGCTTTGGAATTTGCGAATATGTTTAATAAAATAGCAAAAACAAATTTTCCAATATTTATTGATGATTATGAATCATGTGCTGACTATAATTTTATTGAACAATATGGAAATGATACCCAACTTTTAATTTCAAAGGTAGAAAAAGGCAAAGCATTGAGTATTACAGATTATTATAATAATGCAGTTAATATTCCAAAAGCTGCATAGTAAAGAGAGACAGAGAAATCTGTCTTTTTATTATTATTTAGAATGGAGATAGAAGATGGATTCAAAAAGAGTGAAAAAATTTACAGATTTATATGACAAGTTGTCTTATATGTATGGAAGTGTTGATGTTTTTATAGACTTCGTAAAAATGTCTGCAATTTCAATATATAATTCGTTTGCTAAAGATTCAAAAATGGAACAGGAATATTTAAGAACAATAAATAAATATGAGAAAGAATATCAGGATATATTTCCGCAAATGCTTGCAGAACTTATTATGGCATGTGAAGAAACTGATGAAATTGTAGATATACTTGGGCCTTTTTATGAGCGAGAAAATCTAGGAAACAGCCATTTAGGACAATTTTTTACACCAACACATATTTCAGAGTTTATGACAGAAATATTGTTAGAAAGTCAGGATAAATTAAATGAAATTATTGAATTAAATGGTTTTATTTCAATATTGGAACCGGCTTGTGGAGCTGGGCGGCCTGATTTTAGCCATGGCCAAAACATTAAAAAAGCGAAACATAGATTATCAAAAAGATATACTTGTAGTTGCAATAGATATATCAGATGTTTGTGCCTTTATGACATATATTCAATTATCTTTGTACGGAATACCAGCTATAGTGTATTGTGGAGATATGTTAAAACAAGAAATTCGTTTTAAAATGGAAACATTACCATATTGCTTACAATATTGTAAATTTAGAAAATTTCATAGTAACTCATATAAAAAAGTTTTGGAAAGTAAAATAAAAAATAAAATTGATTTTAAGGAAAGTATCGTAAAAGGAAATTGTCAAATTTCTTTATGGTAGATGAAAGGAAGGAAATACATATGAAAATTAAAGCTTTATTAGTTATACCCAATAAGGAGGTTCAAATTGTAAAAATACCAGCAAGCAATAAATTTTTGGAAGCATTTATAGGAAATGAATTATACAAAAAATGCTTAGATAAAAATAATATTCTTATAGCAAATAAAAATGCTAGTATTGATGAATTTAACAGAGTTCTAGGAAATGCTATTTTACTTGGAACATTTTTAATTATATCAATAAAAAATAATCGTAAAGTTTCTATGAAGAAAAAAGATATTAGGAAATTCACAAATATCTTCAAACTTAGAAAACATCAGAAAAAAATTAATATGTATAAAGAGGAGTTCTTAGAAGATTATTATTCAAAACAAAGAAAAATGAAACGAGAAAATGCTGAAAGAAATAAAGAAAATATTTTTAAATTAGCAGCATAAAAGAAAGGAAAGATGATTTATGAATAAATTTATAGCAATGATTATATTAAAACCAGATATTAAAAACAAAAGAATTGATAATGTTCAAAATTCTATTTTGAATATGTTTGAGCAAAATACAAAAGTCCATAAAATTTGGTATTTAGGAAAAAAACAACTAGATTTTAAAAATAAAAAATATACTGAAGGTATTTATTTAAAACTAGATGTATCTGCCAAATATAAAAAAGTAGAAAAAATCAGACAGGAGTTAAGAAAGAATCAAGATATTTTATCATCTATTATTATGATTAATGATAATGGAAGAAGTTATTTACCTAAATTTAAAGTTCAGAGATTACCTTTTTATAAGAGTTCATTAATAAATACAGAACAACTTAATGAATTAAATAAAAAAATATATGTACTTATTAGCAAGAATATAAAACTACCTTTTGCTGAATCAGATATTATAGCAATTAGTGAAGACGAAAACAAAATATTGCAATATGCTAATAAGAAAATTCAAGAATTTATTTATATGAAAGGTTATAGAACTTTAAAAAATTTTAGAATAATAACTGATGTGCAGAAAGACCTAAAAAAATATAGAAAGGTACAATTTACACTTGATAACAATTTTAATGTAGGACAAGAACTATTAATACAAGAAAGAAATTTAATTTAGAAAGGATGAAAGATATGAAATACAAAACTTTTAAATATAAAAATTATAATAATTGCAGTTTTTATGTAACAAATTATAGTAGAAATCCAGATGCTATGTTTATTGGAATTTTAGACGAGAAAGGAAATAGAATTTTCGATTGTACAAGAAATGTGCCAGATTATTTTTACGAAGAAAATGTAGCAGTAATAAAAAATTATTCAGAAACATATGGAATGACAGATTTCTTAAGAAAAATGGGAATTGTTAAACAAATAAATACAAAATCATATTTCAAAGTATTTGGCAATTCAAGCAATGAGTCAATGGATTATTGTGATATAGATATTGATAAACTAAAAAAATATTCTAGTACTTTTAACTATAAATGGGAATAAAACAAGAAAGGAATTGATAAAAATGAATGAATATGAAACTATTTTTATAATGAAAAATGATATTACAACAGAACAACAAAAGGAAGTAATAAAGAAAATTAAAGGCTATCTTAATAAACATGCAACAATAATTCATGTTGAAGATTTGGGATTAAAAAAACTTGCATATGAATTAAGAAAATGTAAAACAGGCTATTACTATTTAATAGATTTTAAAGGTGAAAGTTCTATAATTGCTGAATTAGAAAGACGATATAGAATTAATGATAACATATTGAAATTTATAACAATAAAAAAAGATTAGAAAGGATGAATATATATGAATAAATCAATATTATTAGGAAGATTAACAAAAGTACCTGAAATAAGGTATTCACAAAGTACCAATACAAAGGTAGCTTTATTTACACTTGCAGTAAATAGAAAATATGTTAAGGAAGGAGAAGAAAGACAGACTGATTTTATAAATATTATTTCTTATTCAAAATTAGCTGATTTTGCCGAGAAATACTTATCACAAGGAATACAAATATGCGTTAGTGGTCGAATACAGACTCGCAATTATAATGACAAAAATGGTATAAAGAGATATGTTACTGAAATTGTTGCAGAGGAAATTTATTTTGCAGATAGTCCAAAAAAAGCAGACGAAAGGGTTTTATATGCTTCTACGCCGGTTAATAGTACAAATCAGAATAATAGTGAAGATGAATTTATCTCAAATGGAGATGATCTCCCATTTTAACAAAGAAAGGATGAGTTTTTATGAGATTAACAGGAAAAGAAAAAGTGAGTTTATATGCTGAACAAAATGAAAAAAGTAATTTTATTGCATCAGAATTAGAACTTAAACAGTTAATAAATGGTTTTATACTTGATAGATTGTGTCAACAATTAATAAGAAATAAAGATAATGGAAAAATTGTTACGGAGTATTTGAGTATTAATGATATGAAGATATTAAAGGGTACAAAAGTATCATTAAAATTTCAGGTATCTTTAAAGAAGAATGAGCCATTTTTTAAAAAAGTAAAGTATAGTACCATGTATGATAAAGCAGATATATCAGAATTTTATAATTATGTAATAGAATTATTTGAATTTTATGCATATGAACTAGATACGGTTATAGATAATATAAAAATCGAACTTAAGGAACTAAAAATCTTAAATGAAAAGGAGTAAAAAAATGAGTACGAATATAATAAATGTAAAATATGAAGATGATTATATCTCAAAAACTTTTGGTGGAAAATCATATAGTTATCTTACTTTAGTTAAAGTTAATGTTGGAGATTTAGTAATTGCACCAACAGTTAGAGGAAACAAGATTGCAAGGGTATCAGAAATTGATGTTCCAGAATATAAAGTAGAACATATAAAAACATACTTAAGATTAATAACTGATAAAATTAACAAAGAAAAATACTTAGAAAATGCAGAAGTATTAAAAGAGGTGGCATAAATATGACTGGAGTGGATGTGGTAAATGTTTTGATTCCCAAGTTATTAGATATGGGAATTATTGTTCATCGTTATAATGCTTATTCCACAAGTTCAATATATTTAAAGTTAGATTTTTGACTTACTTGTGGTATTCGTATTGCAGACCATCCAGGAAAGAAAAAGTATAGTTATAGATTTAATATAATAAAAGATTATGTTGGAGATAAGGTCATTATAAAAGATGGCCTTATTTGCTATTTTTATAATTATAATGAACTGGAAAAAGTATTAGAAGCTGTAAAAAAGGAAAAACAAGAAAAAATCAATAAGTATGGAAGAGAAAATTATAAAATGTATATGGAAAGACAAGCAAAATCTGATTTATATAATAGATTCAAAAGAATTGGAGGTAAAAAATAATGAATCAAATATTAGAAAAAATATCAAAAGCTTTAAGATTAGGAACAAATAATGCAAATGAACATGAAGCACAAAGTGCAATTTTGGCAGCACAGAGGTTAATGGCAAAGTATAAAATATCTGAAGAAGAAATAAATGAATTTTTAAATGAAAATGAGAAAAAAGAGGACAAAGTCATTGAGGAAAAAGCAGAAAATGAAATGAATAATAATAAATGGAAAAGGAGATTAATGGTAACTATAGCTAAAAATTTTAGATGTGATGTGTATTATAATAATAATAAATTAGTTATAGTTGGAGCAAAAGAGGACATTTTAATATCAAAAAGAGTATATTTATATGCTAAAGAAGCTATATTAAAAAGTTTTAGAGTATTCTTTAAAAATAATTATGAAGTTTCTTGTATAAGTAGTTCTATGAGAAATAGATATAAAAGGGAATATGCACTAGGTTTTATAAAAGGCTTATCAGAAAAATTTGAAGCACAAAAAGTAAGTTCTGAACTAGCTTTAGTAGTTACAAATCCAAAAGTAAAAGAATATATAAATAACATTCATTTTAATGGAATTTATCATACTAGAATTTCACATATATATGATAATCATTGTTTTAATGCAGGTAGAAGAAAAGGAAGAGATTTAGCGGATATTGATACACAAATGAAGGGAGAAAATTAAATGACTGGTGCTGAAAGATTAAAAGAACAAATAAAAGATCAAAAGGATATTGCATTAAGGCAGACTGTTGATTATCTAATATCCAGAAAAGATATGGATACAAAATTCTTGAATGAAGAAAAAAACTTGGAGGGAATGTGTGATTTTATTAAGTCGAAAGGCCAAAAACATTGTAGAAATGGTTGGAGCTATATTACAAATGAGGTTGTATTTGCATGGGCTGTAATGTATTTTGCATTGCCAAATAGTATTTTAAAAATAAAGAATAGAACAGTTCCAAAGACTAAAGTAGAGAAAGACAATAATACCTCCCATACTCCCAATAATGTTATATCTCTTGAAAAAGCTAAAGAGAAGAAAAACACTCAATTATCATTATTTGGAGGTGATAATAATGAATAAAGAAAAACTTCAAAAGCTTATGAAAGAAGTGGATAAAACAAATAAGCCGAAACACTGGAAAAAGTTTATAAATGAAAATACTATAAATCATAATATTATTTTAAAATGTGGGCATAGAGCATTTTGCACACATTGTCAGAAGTATTTTGATAAAGATATAAATGTTCGTACATCTACAAAAGAAAAATGTAACTGGTGTGGAAATGAATATTATGTTAGAAATTGTAACATAAAAAATTGCACTTTTTTAAAAGATATTGCTTTTTTTGCAAAAGCGAGTGGAACAATAATAGTAAGAATATTTGAAATAGAATCAAAATATGACTATAAAACCAAAAAGTTTGAACAAAATTTACAAGAGTTTGCTAGATTTATTCCCAATGTAGGACTTGCAATCAATAATTCGGTTTCTTTTTTTATGTGGAATCAGAAAGTATGGCATAATACAAAAATTAAAAATTGGCATATTTATACTGGAATGAGAGTATTAAATGATATGCCTATATATCCATATGACTATCAACAAATATTTAAAGATACGCTTTTTCAATATGCTCCTATAGAAGAATTTAAAAAAGAATACAAAAGTTATAATGATTTTGAAATATTGGAGATGGCAAGTTTGGAAAGTTTTGAACTATTATGGAAAATGGGATTGCATCGTTTATCTTTGAATGCAAAAGATTTTAATAAAAAAGGTAGTTTTGCCAAAAGATTTGGTGTTCCTAAAAGTTTTTTAAAGTTTATGGCTGAAAATGACATAGACTATGAAGAGTATAAAATACTAAAATTACTACAAGAAACAAATAAAGAACTAATAAACAAATACAGAATGTATGATTATGATTATTTAGCTTTTATGCATGAACAAGGCTTATTGAAACAACCTGACATAGTTAAAAGATTTTATCATAATTTTTCTCTTCTAAAAGTTATTTGTAAATATGTTCCTTTAAAGAATTTTCTAGAATATCAAAAAGGAGTAAAAAATATTCATATATATGCTGATTACTTAGAAATAGCAAACAAAATTGGTTTTAGCATAAAAAGTAAAAAAAGATTATTTCCTTATCAGTTAAAAGCTTGGCATGATAAATTGTCTAATAAATTGGAAATTATGGATGATATGAATACTCAATTTGCTGTTTATTTAAGATATTTAGAATTGTCAAAATATACATACGAAGATGATAAATATATTATCTTTCCAGCACCAAGTGTTGATAGTATAAAAGATGAAGGACAACAACAGGGCAATTGTGTTGCAACTACTTATTTACAGCCATATTTAGAAAAGAAAACCGAAATATACTTTATACGAAATTTAAAAGAAACAACAAAGTCTTTTATTACTCTTGAATACAACGAAAATAGAGTAAGACAAAAAGAATTGCCACATCATAGTATAAATTTTACGAAAGAACAGTTAGCTTTTATTGAAAAATGGACTGGATTCAGACAATTCTTAGAAAATAAAGAAAAATATCAAAAGAAAACTAATACTGACAATAATATTATCAAATATAAATTAGTTGCATAGGAGGAAAAAAATGAAACATTCTAAAAGCAAAGAGAATAAAACAAAGGAAGTTTTTGAAAAAGTAGTAAATTCTGTTCAAACAATTATTGATAATGGAGAATATGAAAAGTTTTTAAAATTTCAAAATAGTTTTAGAGGTTATAGTTTTAATAACCTTGTTTTAATTTTTTCACAGTTCCCTAATGCTACACATGTTGCAGGTAAATCCAAATGGCTAAAATTAAAAAGAGAATTAATACTAGATGCAAAAAAAATATGGATAGTAGCTCCAATACCTAGGCAATATGATAAAAAGGTGAAGAAAATTGAAGATGGAAAAGAAATAGAAGAAATTGAAACTATAAAATATAATGATTATAGATATGTCTATGTATATGACATTTCGCAGACTGTGGGTGAAGAAATACCGTTAGAGAGCCATAATATTAATAATAATCAAATGATAAAATTTTTTGAAAAATTAAAAAAATTTAGTAAGATTCCTGTATATGAAAAGGAATTGTTTGGAGGATTAGATGGTTATTATAGTTCGGCCAAAGAGGAAATCGTATTAAACAAAACATTGTCTACAGATGATAAAGTAGCAGTTTTATTACATGAACTTGCACATGGTTTATATGATGATTTTGATTATAAAACTAATAGAAATTTATCAGAGGTATTTGTTGAGTCAATTGCTTATTTAGTAGCTGACTATTTTGGACTAGATACTTCAAGATGCAGTTTTAACTATATTACTCAATGGGCAAAAGGAGATCCAAAAGTTGTAATTGATTTAGGTTCAAAAGTAAAAAAATGTGCTAATCAATTTATACAAGAAATAGAAAATTTTGAAATGCAAGAAGTAAAACTTGTTGCTTAATAATGAAAGGAGTAAGAGCAACTATGATTATTGAATACGAGAAAAATAAATATGTAACAGAAATAAAGCAACTAGAAATTACGGATAGTAAGAATGTATTTTTAAAAGGCAAAAATATGTATGATAATTTGCCTACTTATTTTGGAATATGGGAAAATAATGGTGGTTTATCTATAGTAACTATTATAAGATATTGTATTATTAGTTATAAATACTATTTAAGTACAAATTTATCTACTGTATGTGATATACAAGAATATTTAAGAAATAGTAATAATGTTGAAATTATTAATAAAGATGAGTTTAAAGAACAAATAAATTATATTAAGTCAATATTTAAAATATGAAAGGATGATTTTATGGATAGATTAGACTATCAAGAAGTAAAAAAACATATAAATATATTAAATGTAGCATATCATTTGTGTTTAGAAATTGTTGATGAAAAGGGATATGAGCATAAAGCTATATGTCCATTTTGTGGATATAATAAAAACAGCAAATTGCCAACAATGAGTTTAAATTCACAAACAAATAAATATTGCTGTTCAAGATGTCGGTGCTGGAGGATATTCAGTTGGTTTATATGCAAGAGTAAAAGATATAGATACAAAAAAAGCATATAAAGAATTATTAAGTAAAGAATGTTTTTCTATTAATAAGAATCCTATTGAAATAAGCCCTATCAACTTAATTGCTGATATAGAAAAGCGAGATGTTGTATATAGAGAATTTTTGAGTATGCTTAGATTAGAAACACAGCACAAAAAGTATTTGAGTAATATAGGCTTTTTAAATAGTTCTATTGAAGATGGTTTATATAAGTCTATACCTAAGAACTATATAAAAAGAAGACTTATTGCATATAATCTATCAAAAAAACATAACCTCAGTGGAATACCTGGTTTTTTTCAAGAAGAAGATTTCAAATGGAGTTTTAGCAGATATGAAGGTTTTTTTGTACCTGTATTTGATAAAAATGGATATATACAAGGATTATCAATACATTTAGATAAAAATTTCAAGAATACTTCAGATATATGGTTCTCTAGTAGTAATAAAATAAATGGTACTGGAACAAAAAATTGGATTATGAAGGGGAATTTAGAACATAATTCAGATAGTGTAATATTAACTGATAACTTTATTTTAGGAAATCTAATGAAAGAAACAATGGGGGCTCCAGTTATTGCTTTTCAAAATATTTCTAATTCTTATATGATTTTAAAAGAAATTGAGAAAACTAATGTAAAAAATATTACTTTTATTATTAGAATACCACAAGCAAATGAAAATTTGGATTATATAATAAGACGAATTTTTAGAGATTTAATTCCACTTGGATATAATTTGGAAATGAAGTGCATTAGTAATTATAGTGAAATCTTTAATGAAGATTTTACATCATCCTATAATTCACAAATTGCAGCATAAAGTGTAAAAAGATAAAAATTGCAGCTTACTTTATTTTTGTAAGTTGCAATTTTTTTTTCGTTTTTTCCAAAAGAAGTCCTCAATTTTTACAATATTCTAAATTAATATCTTTTTTCTCTATATATAATCAAAGACATATTTGACAAATTATTGTTTTTTTTAGAAATTGCACCTAAAAATGTTAAAAATTGTATCTATTAATAGGAAGGGGTTATGGTATGCTAAATATGTTAGTTGTAGAAGATAATATATATTTTTCAAAATTGTTAATAAATAAAACAATTCAATTTAATAAAAATTTGAGATTAAGCATGATTGCTACAGATGGCAAAGAAGCATTAGAAATAATAAATAGAGAAAAAATTGATATAATTTTACTAGATATGAATATTCCTGGATACAATGGTTTAGAAATTTTGAATTTTTTGGCGAGAAATAAAAAAGAAGAATATTTGAATTCTATTATTGCTACTTCGTGCAAACAAGATGTACTTGACAAAATTGAGAACAATCCACTTGTTTATGATTATATTTCTGAAAATCAAGGACTAGATGCAATTATTGAAAAGGTTAATAATATTAGTAAATATAAAGAAGAAATGTTGAAAAAAAGAAAAACGATACAGAAAAAGAAAAAAGTGATAAAAAATAAAATACAGAAGGAATTAATTAATTTGGGATACAACGGAAAATATATAGGAACAGAATATATGTCAGAATCAATTTATTATATGTATTTTCTTAAAGACAAAGCTAAAGTAAAATTAGAAAAGGATATATATCCAATTATAGCTGAAAAAAACAGTACAACAGTAAATACTGTAAAATGTGATATAATTAAAGCAACCAATCATTTAGAAAATGATGCAAATGAGATTAAATTAAAAGAATATTTTGGATATTTTCTTGATAGAAAAATCAGACCAAAGTTAGTAATGCGTTCTGTACTAAATAAAATAAAATAAAGCAAGAAATATAAATTTTAAAAATATGCACCCAAAAATGATGTATTAAATATCTATTAAGTGAAACAACAATGAAAGGAGGGAGATTGAAATTTGGAAGAATTAATAAAAAAAATACAGGCAGGAGATGAAATGGCATTTAAAAAATTAGTGCAAAATATAGAAAATGACTTATATAGACTTGCCAAAACGAGACTAAATGATAATGATGATATTAAAGATGCTATTCAAAATACAATGTTAATTACATATAAGAATGCGAGAAAAATCAAAAATTATGATGCATTTAAAACTTGGATGTTTAGAGTTCTTATTAATGAGTGTAACAAGATTTATAATAAAAATAAGAAAAGTAATGTAATCTTAGACAAAATTATAAATAATACAGATTTTACTTACTATGAAGACCCTATCGAGAATATTCATGATAAGATGAATTTTGATATATTAATATCAAAGCTAAAGTATGAAGAAAGAATTGTTTTAACTTTATATTATAA
>OGPT01002457.1_pt1 | contig 14881 bp, 19 predicted proteins | sample 1552951 | NCBI WGS metagenome assembly OGPT01 (sample SAMEA2580224, study PRJEB22360) | human gut metagenome | biome: human gut; feature: human-associated habitat; material: faeces | place: Denmark | collected 2008/2010
TGATATAATTTGGATGAACAAATATTTTAAGGAGAAATAGGAATGAAATACATATTAATAATATTATTAGTTGGTGGTTTGGTGACAGGCTTATATTATTTTTATAAAAGATATATAAATAATAGATTTAATAAATATAAAGAAAAATGTAAAGTAAATTTATCTAATAAAGCAAATGACGATGTTAATATAATTCCAATACAAGTAGAACAATTACCTATTGAATCAATTGAAAAACCAGAACTATTATCTGAGATAACAGATAACAAATTGTTAGCACATGTTAATAATTTAATACCTAACTTAATGCAAACTGGTATATCAGCTAACAATGTTGTTAAATCAACTTCAGATGTTGTATACCAAGCAATTATTCCAGCAGGAGCTACTTTAACAAATTCTAAAAGTATGAATGGTGCTGTAAGGGGAATATATCATGGCAATAATGGTATACAGGGACAGGCTAATTTTGTTGCAGTTAATCAATCTAGTCAAGTAATTGCAAATAGTGTTTCAACTGGTATTAATATAACTTCAATGATAGTGGGACAATATTATATGGCACAAATAAATTCAGAACTTGCTAAAATAAATGATGAAATTTTAAAAATTAGTAATTTTCAGGACACTGAATATAAAAGTAAAATATTAGCACTGCTAATACAAATAAAGAGGATATCTACATTTCAAACTGAAATTTTAGAAAATAAACGACTTAGAGATTCAGACATAGATAAATTAAATACATTGGAACAAACTTGTATAGAACTTCTTGGACAAGCAAATTTAATGATAAAAGAACATATTAAAAGAGAAGATTTAGATTATAAAGAATATAATCAAGCCTTAAAGGAAGTACAAAATTGGTATAATTATCAAAAAATGCTTATAGAGATATTATATAAAATAACTGAACTAAAAAACATTTTATATTTAGGAACAATATCAGAAGAACAATTAAATGTAGTTTTAAATACATATACCAAACAAGTAACTGATGTTCGTAATTCTTTAGTATCATGGCATGAAAATGTAACTAAAAAGTTAGGAATCGATTTAGAAACAGCTCGAAGAAAAAGAAAAGGATTAGATGGAGCTATACATTGGATTCCTGGATTATTTAAAGATGATTTTAATTTTAGTACATTATCAGAACAAAAAAAAGCAATGATAGAAGAACAAACTTTAAATTATGATCTTAATGCGAAATTTAGTATTTCAGATAGTTTTAATAAAGATGTAAAATTAATTTCTAAAGATGGTAAGTTGTATTATCTACCATAAAATTTAATTGTAGGAGAAGATATATTATGAGGGACTGGAAAAATTTTCACGAAATAACTAAGAATAAACCACCAAGAAAAAATATAATATATTTTATAGAAAGGTATAATAAATATGGAAATGTTATAGACTTAGGATGTGGTTCAGGTAGTGATACAGTTTTCTTGATAAAAAACAATTGGAATGTATTTGCAATTGATTCATCTGATGTAGAAGAAATAATTAGAAGTAAATTATCTGATGAAGAACAAGGAAAATTAAAATTTGAAGTTCAGAGATTTGAGAAATTGAAACTATCAAAATGTGATTTACTAATATCCAATAATAGTTTACCTTTTTGTAAAAAAGAATATTTTAATAAAATGTGGAAAGAAATTTGTTTAAATATAAATTCAAATGGATATTTTGTTGGTAATTTTTTTGGTATTAAGGATGAATGGAATACTATAGATGATAAAAGAACTTTTCATAGCAAAGAAGAAGTAATAAAATTGTTTAAGGATTTTGAAATTTTAGAAATCCAAGAGATAGAAAAAAACAAACCAACTGCAGAAGGTAAAATGAAGCACTGGAATACTATTGAAGTTATTGCAAGAAAGATCTAATAAAAGGTAGTGTTTAATTTATTTAAAGGGTAATATTTATAAAATATTGCTCTTTTTTTTGCACCTAATTAAGAAAGGATCTAGAACTAAATTATAGAGATAAAATTCATTTTAAGTACGAAAAAAATGTATTTATATTAAATTTTTAAGTACATTTTACGTACCTAAATTCAATCAATAAAATATGCTAAAAAGTAAAATCTTGTCCTAGCAAGCATTGAATTCGTTCACACGGAATTCTATACAATGGGATAAAATCCCAAACCCTGTACTTGCCAAAACATAAAAATGATAGATAAAGAGTATTTAAACAATGTGCTCAAAATGTATAAGATTATAAACACATCATATAGATGTTGAAAAATAAAAATCTAACTTGAAATACTTAAAACAATCACATTTTAGAAAACTAGCAAACAAAAGTTTTGACAAAAGTGTTGATTATTTTTTTTAGTTGTGATATTATACTTTTGAAAATTGGAAAGGAGGTTCATAATGGCTGTACAAAAAACAAATAAATTAGTTGCACCTGTTGTAAAATGGGTTGGCGGAAAAAGACAATTATTACCTGAAATAAAAAAGTATTCTCCAAAAAAATTTAATACATATTTTGAACCTTTTGTTGGTGGTGGTGCAGTATTATTTGAACTTCAACCCAAACAAGCAGTGATAAATGATATTAATAAAGAATTGATAAATTTATATAGTGTAATACAAAATAATGTTGAAGAATTAATTGGTAAACTATCTGATACGAATGTTTATTCAAACACCTCAGAATGTTATTATAGAATTAGAGAATTGGATAGAGAACCAAAAAAATACAATAAACTGACTGGTATAGATAGAGCTGCTAGAATTTTATATTTAAATAAAACTTGCTACAACGGATTGTATAGAGTTAATAGTATGGGAGAATTTAATTCTCCATTTGGTAGTTATAAAAATCCAAACATAGTTAATGAAATTACATTAAGGGCAGTACATAAATATTTTAATGAATCTAACATTAAATTTTTGAATGTCGATTTTGAAAAGACAGTTAAAAATGCTAAAAGAGATGATTTTGTTTATTTTGATCCACCTTATGCTCCAATATCTAAAACCTCTAATTTTACAGGCTACAATGAAAGTGGATTTGGAGAAAATGAACAAATAAGATTAAAAGAATTATGTGATACACTTAATAAAAAAGGTGTTAAATTTTTATTATCAAATTCAGATTGTGAATTTATTAGAGAACTATATAAAGACTATAATATCGTTACTATTAAAGCTAAAAGAGCGATTAATAGTAATGGTAATAATAGAGGGGCTGTAAGTGAGGTGTTAATAAGAAATTATGAGTAGATGCACAACTAATAAAGAAGCTTGGCAATTATTATTTGATAAATATAATATCTTAGAAGAAATTAATCAAAATGGATATTTTAAGATAACTGCTAAACAAATAAATGAATATAGAGAAGCTAGACTAATGACAAAATTTGATAATAGTGCAAACTTACCAGAATTATTTAAGGACAATAATTTAGCAATATTGCCTATTACAAGTAATAGTTACATGATTGCAAGATTTCAAACTTATAAGAAATTTGAAGAAACAGAAGATGAAGAAATTATTAAAATTAGTTTTCCTGAATATATTCAAAGTTTAGACTATAACAATATAACAAGTGAAGCGATAGCAATTAATTGTGCATACATAACACAAATACTAGAAAATTTTTTAGATGAAGAAGACCTTGTTCCAACTATAAGTGGAAAAATGGGTTCTGGTAATTTCGAATTTAAAATTAGTAAAAATGAAAACGAAGCTGAATATATTAATGTTTCAGTTCAAAATTCAAGAATTGAAATAGACGGTGGTTTTGAAGGGATAAATAGCTTGGCATTAGTTGAAGCTAAAAATGTAATTTCAGATGATTTTATGGTTAGACAATTGTACTATCCATATAGGCTTTGGAAAAGTAAAATAAACAAACCAGTTAGGCCTGTATATATGGTTTATTCAAATGGAATTTTTAATGTTTATGAATATAAATTTGAAAATGATGAAGATTATAGTTCTATTAAATTTGTTAAGAGCAAAAAATATAGCATAGAAGATACAGAAATAGATATACAGGATATTCAAGAAATATTTAATAATATTAACGAATTTGTTGAAGAACCAGAGATAGCATTTCCACAAGCAGATTCATTTGATAGGGTAATCAATCTTTGCGAATTATTATTAGATGAGCCCAAAACAAAAAATGATATTACTGAAAATTATGCATTTGATGAAAGACAAACCAATTATTATACTGATGCGGCAAGATATTTAGGGTTAGTAAATAAAAATAGAAATGATGGAAATATAGTATTTGAATTAACTGAATTAGGCAGAAGAATTTTAAATTTACGATATAAACAAAGGCAGTTAGAATTTGTTAAATTAATTTTAAAACATAGAGCTTTTTATGATTATTTAAGATTATATTTTGGGAATTCTGAAAAACCTACGACTTTGGATACGATAGAGATAATGAAATATTGTGATTTGTATAAAATTGAAAGCGAAAGTACATATAAAAGGAGAGCTTCTACTATTAGAGGTTGGGTTGAATGGATTTTAGATTTAACTAGAATATAAGTATATATTTAGAGTAGAAGCAAGAGATTTTCAAAGATCGCTTGCTTTCTTCAACTATTATTAGCAAGATAAATATATAATCAAATTTTATTAAAAAGGGACGGAACAATTATGAATATAAATATAAACTCTTTAAAATCAATATACATATCTATTCTATTTAACGAAATCGAGTTAGCTACGGCAACAGGTTTTCTTATTAATCAAGGTAGTGAAATATATTTAATTACAAATAGGCATGTGGTAACCGGAAGAGATAACCAAACTAATAAGTGTTTAGATCAAGTAAATGCAGGAATTCCTAATAAGATAAAAATTTGGTTTCCATATAGAGAAAACAACTATTATAAGTGGTCTAATATTAGTTATGATTTATATAATGCAAATGGAGAGCCATTATGGATGGAACATCCAATATACAAAAATAAAGTAGATGTTATTGCATTGAACTTAGGAACATTCGATCAAAATCTTTTTTGTTATAATATTCATAGTTCTTATTCACCAATTGTAACTGAAAATGTATTTATAATAGGATATCCTTTTGGATATAATGTAAGGCCTAAAGAAGGAAGATATGCAATATGGTCTACAGGAACGGTAGCCAGTGATCCAGATTTAGATATAGAAATAAATGGAGAACAATTACCTGCGTTTTTAATTGATGCTAAAACAAGAAAAGGTCAATCAGGTTCACCTGTAATATATCATAGTGCTAATGGATTTGATAGACAAGCAAATGGCTTTGCAATATATGGAGGACCAATAACACATGAATTAGGCATTTATAGTGGTAGAATCAATGCAGATAGTGATTTAGGATATGTATGGAAATGGAAACTAATAGAAGAAATAATTAGTACCAAATAAATGAAAGTGAGCAATTTTATTTGCTCACTTTAAATATTTCTCTACACACCCTTCAATCAACTGCACTCCATCACAAAACCCATTTCTATAATACTTCTCATTCCAATATCCAATATAATCCATAAAATTATTATCAAGCAAGTTGAGTTGTTTTTGTATATAAGCTCTATTTTGTTTAGGAATATTCTTTAGAATTCTTTCAGAAATCTCATCAAAATAAACCCAATGTTTTCTATTCTCATCACAAGTTAAAGAAGAAAGTTCATCTTCTCTGAATAATAACCAATCTTTCAAAATATTATCATTAACTTCTCTTAAATTACTCATTGCAAATCCTCCTAAAATTTAAACATAAATTAATTCTTTTAAAACAATTTCTTCAGCACGATTTTTTACATTATTCATTTTCCCAACCCACTCTAGAGGATTAGTATCTTTTAAATCTTCATATATATTTTCCCATTCTTTAAATTGACCTATTAATAATTTAACCTTTTCTTTAGCTTGTATATCAACTTCAATAAGATGTTTTATTAAAACACAACTAATTTTTAATAATTCATATTCGCCTTTTTTATGATTTTTTAAATAGCTCAATCTTAAGTACCCATATTTCCCAATTTGATAGTTTTCATTTTCATCATTTGAAACCGTTAAATTTGGTATTAAATAATCTCCTTCTTGATGATAAGTAATTTTACTTTTTACATTTTCCATAATAAAAATTCCTCCTAATTCCAATTATTATTTGCATATAATTTTGACCAATCCATATCAGAATAATCTCGACCTTCATAATTATAAAATGTGTTATATTTATTCCTTGAATTTAATCTATTATTTTTATTTGTGTCTGATTTTCGAACATCCTGATAACTGAAAAACGGACTTCCGAAAGTTTGATTTTCAGACTTCACATTTATAAATTCTTCTTTTATTTCTGATACAGTTTTTCCTACATAAATTCTATTAGGCTTATTTTTTCCTTGTCTTTTTTCTCTAATTAAATTAGCTTTATTTAGTTGTTCAAATGCAGAACTAATAGCTGACTTACCAACATGTAATTTTTCTTCTAAATCGATTCTCGTAAAAATTACATACATATTTTCATCTTCATCATAATAATGTTTTTTACATTTTGGAATATTATTTGTTAATTCATTAGTATAGGTAAGTGATAATCTATCACATAATAGCGAATATAATAGAATTGCTGTAGGAGATAAATCTTTGTAAATCTTATTATTGCAAAGTTCTTTGTTTACTCGAAAAAATTCAACTTTTCGATAATCTTCTTTAATTTTATGTGGTACAAAAGTTAACATTGAAATTCCTCCTAATCCAGATGGGATAAGAGATTGCTATTCTTGAAATTTTCTTAAAATTTTTTTAGATAAAAAATAATTCTTGAAATTTATTTTTGAAATTTTTTCGGTATTTTCAAGAATTTTATAGAATTTGATAAAATTAAAGACACATGCTGTAATCTTACAAACATGTGTCTTTTCACATTTTAGACTTTTTTGAAATTTTCTAGAATTTCTTAAAAAATCCTTTAAACTGGTCGAGGTGAGGAGAATTTGCTTTTGGAAATTGCTTATTTTCTAACACTTTGACATTTTTTGAATGTAGTTTGAATGCAATTAAATTTAATTATAAATTCAGTATATCTCCAAGTAATAAGTATGTATATATAATATAGCTCTTTGCTTCATTTAAATCTATTTCGGCATGTGTTCCCTTACAAGCTGCTTCATTGATGGCATCTATTCTATTACCTATATAAGATAAATTAGAGCCTACAACAGCATTATAAGTTGAACTTTCGCTCTTACTTTCTATATATTGAATTAATCTATTGATATATTGCTCTTCTCCTAATTTTATCTCTTTTTTACCAATAATAATGGATTCATTTGTTGGTGGATATAAATTATCAGCAACTTCTTTTAAAATTCTTCTACAAGTATGTACAGCATTAGCCCAATCCTCTGAATTATCAGAATCCATATTTAGAAATATTGATGAAAATTTTTTAATAGTTTCTGGACATAACTTCAATAATTTAACATCCACAGACTTTCTTTTCTCATTGAATATATCTTCAACTGTATTACTGTATGCAAGTTGATTATATATTTTCAAAACATAATCATAAATTTTTCCCTTTACAATTCCTATTCTTTTTTCGTATTGTTTGACAACGGATACTATGCTATTTCTTTCTGCATCATTTTTAGCACAAGAAATCATATAGGGATTAAAATCTGGCCCATATGATTGAGGATCCTTGGCTGATTTCATTCTTTCAGTTTGTATATTTATAGTTTCCATCATTTCAGAAATTGTTTCAGTATATGCAAATTCTTGTTTTTCATCATTTTTAATACTATCAACATATATTCTACCTGCTAATTTACATATTTCCCATGCTCTTGAAGTAAGATATCCTTGATTATTTCTAGGATATCCAGAAGCCTCATAACTAAAGAAATCAATTCCTTGTTCGTCTCCCATTAGTCTGCAAAGTCGTAATCCTTTTAATATTACATTATTTATTGGTATTTCAGATAATTCAATATTTCTTAATATTTCTCCTGCCAAGGTTTCACATTCTTCTAAATTTTTAATTTTCATTTATTGCACTCCCTAACTATTACTATATCCAAACTTCTTCATTCTTTCTTCTTCTCTAGTAGATAAATCTTTTAGCCATTCAGCTAAGCCATTACTATCATTATTCCTTAAAAACTCAAAATACTTTACCCTATCTTCTTTAGCTATAACAACAGGTGGCAAGTCATTTTTTAATAATTCATAATTTATAAGTAATCTACCTGTTCTTCCATTTCCATCTTCAAAAGGATGTATCCTTTCAAAATCAATATGATATTTAGCAATTTTAGTAAAGATATCTTGTTCATCATGATTATAATTATATATGTAATACATCATTAAATTTGGAACTTTTTCAGGCTCTGGTGGGATATGTTCACTACCTTGAATAAATACTTGTACAGTTCTATAACCTTCAGTATCTTTAATATCTCTATTTATTGTTTCATTCAATTTTTTGATAAATCTTTCATCAAATTCTTCATTATTTTGTAAATTCTTAAAAACTAATTCTAATGCTTTTTTATGATTTATAGCCTCATATATTTCCCTTGGTTCTTTTCCTTCGATTTTAAAGCTATTGTCGTTGTAAAGAATAGCATATGTTTCAGCATAGGTAAGTGTACTTCCTTCAATAGCATTTGAATGATAAGTACTTCTTGTAATTAAATCTTCTAAATAATCTTTATTACTTAAAACAAATTCTAAAATCTTCATAAATATTTCCTCTTTCTTACAATCTACTCATTATATCAATATACTCTCCAGCAGTTAATACTGTTTTAGGTAAATGTAATTGTGTATAATAAGTATCTTTATTTTTTTGATATATAGCATCAATAATTTTACAATTCTCATCTTTATCAATTGTCATTACTAAACCAAGCACATTATATTTTTGTGATAATTTTGTAGTATATAAAGCAATTCTATCAGTCGCATCAAGTGGCATTTCTTCATCATCGAAAGAATCAATTTCAACAATTATAATACTATTTTCTAAATCTTTAATTTTCATCATAATTTGTGGTTTAGGATCTTTACTGTTTACAAAATCATTAAATATATTTTCTATTTCTAACATTGAAATATTTGTATTTGTTATAGTTTCTCCAAAAGTAGTTTTTCCTACACCACAACATAATTCGTTTATGGCTGTGCTTAGTGTAGTATCATTTTTGTAGATTTCTTTTACTTTATCCATTCTCTTTTTTGTAAAGTTATATTTATCTTTAATAGCAGATATATCAAGTGTATCTCTATCTGTCTCATCTACAAAAACATCTGGTGTTCTTCCAAGTAAATAATCTATTGAAACATTAAAAGTTGTGGCTAATTTTTTTATAGCTTCTATATTGGGCTCTCTCATATCTAACTCATATTTTGATATTGCTGCAGGTTCTACTCCTAATCTTGTTGCAATATCTTTTTGAGTAAATCCATTTTTTTCTCTTAAATACTTTATTCTTTCGCCATTTGTCATAATTTCTTCTCCTTCTTAATTTATGTTTAAATTTTATCATATCCATTTTGGAAAGTCAATAATTGTTGATAATTAAATATTTTTACTATAAAAGTTTTAGAAAGTTTAAAAAATTTTGAAAAAGGTATTGACAATATATCCATTTTGGATTATTATATAAATATCCAAAATGGATATGGATAAAATTGAAAGGAGGTATGCTATAAAAGTAAAAGTAAAAATAAAAATAAAGATTTATTTTTTTACTTATCAAGTATCCAAAATGGATTTATAGAATTTCAAAGGAGGACAAAGTTATGAATGAAAGTTTTAGTGAAGAACTTAAGAAAGAGTTAGTAAAACAAGCTATAAAAAGCTTAGATGACCACTTTAAAATGCTGACTGTAAAAGATGTAGCAAAAGATTTATATATGGGAGAAAACAAAACAAACGAAATATTTAATCGTGCAGATTTTCCATCTGTGAATATTGGTAAAACAAGAAAAATACAAAAAATTGCTTATATTCTTTGGAAGATGGAAAAAAGGATTGATGTTATATGAAAAATTTAAAAAGCATTTATACAAAAGTACACTTTGGCGAGCAGACTTTTGCACAAATGCCACATAAAGATATTCGCAATCTTTATATAAATAGTATATCATTTTTCCTTATTTTTAACAATAGAAAATTAAGTAGGAATACTGGAAAGTGAGTAAATTATGGAAAAAACAAAAAGATATTATTGGATAAAATTAAAAACTGATTTCTTTAATTTAGCTGAAATAGATTTCTTATTATCACAAAAAGATGGTTGTCAGTATATCGTTTTATATCAAATGCTATGCCTACAAACTGCTAATAATAATGGAGAATTGGCATCACGAGTTGGAGAAATGATTATTCCCTATAATCCAGATAAAATAGCAAGAGACACTAAATATTTTAGTAAAGATACTGTTATTGTTGCTATGGAACTATTTAAAAAACTAAATTTAATTTATACAGATGATGGAATTTGCTTAAAAATAGCAGGATTTGAAAATATGGTGGGTAGTGAAACTGGTTGGGCAAAACAAAAAAGAGAGCAAAGAGAAAAGCAGAAATTATTAAGTGGACAATGTCCACCAAATAGTCCACCAGAGATAGATAAAGAGTTAGATATAGAGATAGATGAAAATATAGAAAATAATGGATTGAATGATGGATTAAGTTTAATTAATTTAAAATTAAATAAAACAAATTTAGTTCAAAAAGAAACAACAAAATATAATCCAATTTTTATACAAAAGAAGATATATTTTGAAAACTCAGAATATTTACCAGCAAGTGTACTAACTCAAATAAAACTATATCAATTGGCAGTAAAAAGATTATACGACAATAAACAGGGTGAATTATTGGAGAAGGTAACTTTACCTATACTAGAAAAAGTATTTGGTAATGTTTTGAAAAATAAAAATATCGAAAACATAATAGAATATTATATTTCAAGTTTAACAAATGAACTTGCAAAATAGGAGTTCAAGGTTGAAAAATAATTACAATTTTGGCGTCATCAAACTACATTTGAAATTTAATCAACGTACAATTAGTACGCCTCATAAATTTCAAACTTGTTTTCCTAGCCAAAATTTAATTCTTTTCCAGCCAAATTTATATGAGGAAGGAATGTGAGTAATTATGAAGAGAAAAAGAAGAAGAGGAAATGGCGAAGGTACAGTATTTGAAGATAAGAAAAATAAAAGATGGATTGGGCAATATATATCAGGAACATCTGCAGATGGAAAAGCCATTAGAAAATCAGTATATGGAAAAACTCAAAAAGAGGTTTTAAATAAATTAAATGAGATTAAATATAAAATGAATAATGATATGTACGTTGAAAAAAATGGAATTGAATTAGTAAAAATTATGGAAGATATAAGAGAAGAAAAATTGGCATCTAATACAATTTCAGGTGGTCAATATGCTAGATTAAAATGGACTATCAATAAAATTAAAAATAGCAATATTGGAAATATGAAAATACAAGATATAACAAAAGATGATATTCAAGAATTTTTAAATTCTATGAAAGATTTAAGCGATTCGTATATTAAGAAAATTTATGAACAATTTGTACAAGCATATCGTAGAGCAGAAATCAAAAAATACATTTCATATAACCCAATGTATGAAGTTATAAAACCTAAAAGCAATAAGCAAACAAAAGTAGTTGAAGCATTAAATATCAATGTGCAAAAAGAATTTACAAAATATTTGAATAAAGTTTCAACAGAAGATGAACCATATAAAAATATATTTCTAATCCAAATGTATATGGGATTAAGAATAGGCGAAGTACTTGCATTAAGTAAAGAAAATATTGATTTAGAAGATAAACTTTTATATGTTAAGAGAACACTAACAAATGACAAAGAATTTGCCATTATTTTAGGAAATAAGACAAAAACATATTCAGGTAATAGAACTTTACCTATTCCAAATTTTTTAGAGCCAATTTTTGAAGAACAATTAAAATATACAAATGAAAATTTACACAATTTAATATTTACAAATAATGATAGTTATATAAGAACATCTGCAATTAATAAAGAACTAAAAAGAATTTTCGGAGAAGAATTAAATTTAGAGCCTAAAAATATAAGTACACATTGTTTAAGACATACCTATGGTACAAGATGTATTGAAGCAGGAATGACAGCAGTTGTTTTGCAAAGATTAATGGGACACAAAGATGTAACTGTAACTTTAAATACATATACATCTGTATTTAATAAGTTTAAAGAAGATGAACTTGAGAAAGTAAATACTTATTTAAATAATAACCAATTAAATTTTGTAAATAACAGCAATTAAATACCAAATATATAGTATTGCAAGCTTCCTATTTGTAAGTACAAGTACTACAAATAGAGCTTGCAAAAATTGGGAGAACCCAAACCCCTTTAATTTGTTTTAGGGAAAACGAGGAGGAATAGAATGCCTAAAGATAAGAAAATAAATATACGATTAACTGAAAAAGAAAAAAGTATAATTGAACTAAAAGCAAAAAAATTAAATATGACTATTACAAAATTTATTGTTAGTTCTTGTTTAAAAGATAAAATTGTTATTGTAAATGGACTAGATAAAGTAGATACTGAACTTAGAAGAATAGGAAATAATATCAATCAATTAACAAGACTTGCAAACGAAAAAATAATTACGGTAATTGATTTGAAGGAACTGCGAATGGAAGTGAATAATATATGGCAATTATTGAAGCAATTAGTTCAAAAGCAAACATAAAAAGAATTATAAGCTATGTTACACAAGATAATAAAACAAATATAAATTTAATTACTGGAAAAGATTGTATGGCTGAAAGTTGTTTAGAGGAAATGCTATATACAAAAAATCTATATCACAAAAATAGTGGTAGACAATATATACATATTATTCAATCATTTGATCCTAAAGATAATTTATCTGCAGAACAAGTTCATAATGTTGGAATTAAATTAGCAAATACTTTTAATGGATTTCAAGTATTAGTTGCAACACATATTGATAAAAATCATTTGCATAATCATTTAGTTATAAATTCTGTGTCATTTGAAAATGGATATAAAATTCAAATGAGTAAAAAAGATTTACAGTATATAAAAGATTACTCTGATAAATTATGTTTAGAAATAGGTAGCTCAGTTATTCCTAAAAAAGAAAAAACAAATTATATAAAAAGAAATGAATATAGAGTAGCTGAACGAGGTAAAAGTTGGAAATTTAAATTAATGAATGCAATTGATTTATCATTAGCAGAAAGTAATTGTAAAGATGATTTTATTAAAAATATGAATAAATTGGGATATCAACTTAATTGGACAGATACAAGAAAATACATTACATATACAACACCTGAAGGATATAAATGTAGAGATAATAAATTATATGATGAAAAATATTCAAAAGGAGCAATGGAAAATGAATTTAGAAGAATTAAAGAAGAACAATCAAATAGTACAGGAAAATCAAGTAGTTCCATCAATAGTAAAGATGGATTATTATCTGATAGAACCAGAGATAATCAAGGATTTATATCAAATGGAACAAGCAATGGTAGAAGATATTACAATTATGAAAAAGAAAGTACAAGATACACAGGAAAAGTTATTAAAGGACAATATACGAATGAACGAACAGATGAAAAAATTAGTGGAGGAGAAAATCAAAGATCAGTTTTATTATCTGAAGCAAGATTTGAAACAAACGGAAGAAGAACAGAAAGAGAAAATTACAGGAGTAAAGTGGAAAACGGGCTTAGTAACATTCTTGGTGGGGTTATTGCTATCAGCAATATGGTTTCTAACTCACAAATAAATCATAGACCTAAAAGAAAAATTAGAAGATATAAGACTTTATCAAAACAAGCTATGAAAGAATATGCAATGAAGAAAGCTAATTCTAGTGGCTTTGATTGGTTTGAAGATGAGGAAGAAATGTAGAAATTAGTTTACAATTGTAAGTAGTATAAAAATGTTTTTTATGTTATAATTGTAATATAATAATAAATAAGGATGATTAATAATGGTAAATTTAGATTTATATAAAATATTTGTAGTAGTAGCTAATGAATTAAACATTACTAAGGCAAGTGAAAAATTAAATATTTCTCAACCAGCTGTAACAAAACACATAAAAAATTTAGAAAATATAATTGGAATAACATTATTTAAAAGAAGTAATAAGGGGTTAATGTTAACAGAAGCAGGGTTAGAGTTATATGAAAGCTTAAAAAATCCAATAAATGAAATTATAAAAGTAGATAATAAGTTTAGTAGAAATAAAAATATTAGCATTGGATCTCACAATCATTTATTAAATATAATTTTTGGAAAATGCATAAGCAAATTCTATTTAGAATATCCAAACATTAATTTAAATTTAAAGTGTCTAGAAACAAATAAAATGTTGGAAATGTTAGAAAATAGAGAACGAATCAGATTGATCATAACTTTGAAGAAACATTAAAAAGATGCCAGAAAAAAGTAAATGATTCCAAATTTGGAAACATAGAATATCTACATATTGGATTTTTAAATGATATTTTTATAGCCAATAAAGATTCAAATTTTGCAAATAAAATAGTTAGTGAAAAAGATTTAGAAAATGCAACTATATATGTACCAAGAAAATATGCACAAACTGTTACAAGGTTAATAAATTTATTAAATAACAAAAACTTAAATTTAAGAAATTCGAGTTATAATACAATTTTAGAACTTGCAAGTAAAAGCGACTCAATTGGACTGATAACAAGAGAATATATAGATAATGCTAAATTAGAAAAATATAATTTAGTAGAATTAAAAACTGAATTAAAACTTGAACCTGTTGAATTTGGAATATATTATAATGTAG
>OGPT01002458.1_pt1 | contig 14879 bp, 9 predicted proteins | sample 1552951 | NCBI WGS metagenome assembly OGPT01 (sample SAMEA2580224, study PRJEB22360) | human gut metagenome | biome: human gut; feature: human-associated habitat; material: faeces | place: Denmark | collected 2008/2010
ACTGGGGCATCTTCATATGCCATTGTATTTTATAGGGACATTTACTGAATATTCCCAAATAATTGTGCGTTTTTTTCCGCCGAATCTTTCTTTTTAATCTATTGCGACATCTAAAATATTGTATTTCAATGCGAAAGAAGGCATGCATTTTGACACACCTTCTTTTTATATTGCCTCCTCGGTTCTATGCTATTCGCAAAAATGCAATGCTCCTACTTGAACTCATAAAAAATCAATATCTGCAAATCATCTCCCTCCAATTCGAATAATTTTTTAAGTTTTCCTTTTGCTTCCATGCCACTACGCTCCATTCCTTCTTTCAAAGCTTGAATATCTTTAGACTTGACATGACACATCAATTGTTCTCCTCTACGTTCCATAAAATTCAAAGTAGGAAATACACATGAATTGTAAAAAATTTCATCTTTAAAATAAACCCCCTTTTCAATGCGTTTATCAAACATCAGACGATTAGGTCCATAACCTACCCATAAATGATTTTTTGTTTCAAATATACTCGTTTTAGAATAATAACCGGCAGCCTCTAACTTCTCCTTCAGCCAAGTGCAATCCATATAGCGTTCCATCTTTATATTTGTAGAAGTAGAAGGAGCGGATTTCGTCACATAAGCCGGCATCAAAGACGAATTCTGATAATGAAATATAGTATCGGAAAAAGGCTGTATCAACAGCATGTTACCATCATAAGCATCCATTGCATGCATCGAAAAATTCAACACACCAGCAAATTCACTAGAGACAGGATAATATGACAAAGTATCCCGCATCGTAAATAAAGAATCCATACGAAAATAACCGACGTGATTGTTTTTATTAAAACCATAATAACCGATAAATTCATCTTTAGAACAAGCAACCGCATCCATTACCCAACCGACCCAAGGGCAAGCAATTTTACCGTTTACACGCTTCCCATCGTAATCGTAAAGGTAAACACACCTATCAATGATATCCAATAAACACACTCTATTATTGAATGTATCAACAACAACATTTGTTACGAGACCAAAATCACGTCCTTGTTGTCCTATTTTATTCAAAAATTTTCCATCTATAGAAAAACGATATATATCAGATTGCATCGCCTCTACATTCACGACAAAAACATCATCACCGACAATCTTTAATCTACTGATATTCGTCAAACAACAAGAATCATTTTGCTCCAAGACAACATAATCCCAATCTCTCACTTGCGCAGACAAATCAAATTTACGATTAGTCATATCTTCTATATTTGTTGAATCTAACAAATATGCTTTCTCGGGTTTTCCTACACAACCAACAACATAAATAGCTAACAATAACAATACATAAAACTTCATAATGACCAAATTAAGGAATTACAACTGCTTCTATCTTTTTCAAAAGTCTTTTATAAAAAATAATGGCAAACTTATCACTACATGTTTTCTCTAAATTAGCAAACTGTGAATATAATTCTTGAAGTTTAAAATAAAACACAGCCTGAAAATCATCATCACACGCAGAAATTTTCATTCGTGTTGCCTGCTCTACCAACACATCTACAATATTCCAATACAGATTAACCTCTTCTTCTCGCAAATGTTGAATATCGATACTTTTTCCCTCGAATACGGATTGTATGACCGAAAACCAATCTTCAAACAACTCCACTTTCTCTAAATGCCTCAAAACCTGCTCATCCATCATACATTTCAACACGTCCTGCATATAATCGCTCCCAATATTCACTTCTGCAGCATAAACATTAAAAAAATGCATAATCGCCTTTAGATCTTCACTGTTCGTCACTGTCTGCAATAATGCAACACTACGCAGTAAATTCTCTTTATACAATCTGTTCCGCACGTCACAAATATACTTTTTGCCTTCATCTGTTTCCTGTAATATGCAATTCTTTACTTTGCCATCTACAATCCCACGATAAACCGTCTGTATTGTCTGAATTTGTTTTTCCACTCTCCTTAGAGAATCCGCTATGACATTCTTTTTCTCTATCCCACCCTCCAACAATGTATTTCCATAAGCATATCGGACCAAATCCTCTTTTGCCGATTTTGATTCTATCGTCTGTAATCCTAATACCTGTCCAATCTCTTCAGACAATACCCTACACAACAATTCACCTGCCATTTTCTGACTATCAAAATCAATAAAAGAACCATTATCATCCAAACCATTTAATAAATAATAGCGTTCTCTTTCCTCTTTCCATAATCCATGACCAATATTTATACGACAATGCAAAATCTCCCCGGTTGCTGGATGGAAAATCAAATTATTTGCTACAACAGGATCGCTCAAATCATATGCAATCAAAGCCTTAGGTGTCACACTCGAGACATCATTCTCCAACTTTCGTACCAGCAAGGCATCTTTGTATCCGATTCCTTCAAAAACTTTATTCCAATACCTCACGGCTTTTACAATATATGGAAACCATCTGTCGGGGAAAGATTGCTCAACATAAAATACCAACGGATTCTCTGGCAAAACCTTTTGACCCCTATTATAATTCTTTTTCTTGTCCTTGGGAATCTGTAAACGCCAACGAACAAGTAACGAGTCCTGCTCAACTCCATATGGATATTTCCCATAAACCGAATACTTTACAGAACGAAAACCTTGTGCATTTCCTACAGTTTTAGTAGACATATTATCCTGAGGCAACAACCTTAACATTCCTCCCAGTTCCACTGTTATCGTACCCTCAATCCCTTTCACTCCCGCTGCGTTCATCGGATAAACATACGAAAACTCTTTATTAAACGTAAAAACGACTCCTTCGTCATTAGCCACAATTTCAGTCAACTCCATATCCCTCCGGGTCTCCCTCAATTGCGGGAACTTAACCTGCGCCCACTTTCTACCTTTAGTCAACACATCTGTCAAATCAATAACATACCTTCCACAAATAGAATCTACGGCAACAATATCAAAAACGTCCGATACCGGCTGCATATTTGAATCCTCAAAGACTTTTGCCAAGGGATGCTTGGGGGATACAATTCGTTCTTGATATTTATCTTGACAAAAATATATTTTATCATTTTCTCCCAAACGGAACTGGAATACACCCACAGAAGGCAAAGGACGCGCCACCATTTCTGCACCTTTATTAACTTGTGCAACATATACAAAATCACGTCCAAACAATGATTCTGTAAGTTCCAAATAAACACGATTCTTATGCTGATGCACCGTCAATATCCCCAGCTTGCTTACAAGCCCTTTCTGTTGCCTGAAACTATCGTAATTTTGTAATTGCCCCGCTACATTACTAACAGAGAAGAGTAATACCAAACAAATATTTATAACTATTCTACACATCTCTTTTACTTAATACAATTTCTAATCCCTACAATAACGCTTTCCGGATAAAATTTATCAGTTACCGTATTCCTATATTTGACAGCCAATGCCAAAATTTCCTGCAATTCCATTTCTGCCCATATTGCAATTCGACAATCAGACTTTTTCCCATTCTGCGCTAATTGCTTTAATCTCCAGATATATCGCCGTTGCAATGTTTTGCGTTCCTCTGACACCGGTTCATTAAGTTCCCATTCTCTAAACAACGAACTTCTTACTTGTTTTAAATAATCTCCCAAAGAATACTTTTCAAACAAAGGAGAATCCAGTTTATCCAATAATCCGGACACAACCGACCAACAGATGCTTTCCCAGTTCATTCGTTCGTCAATACCGTAATAAGAAAACATATCCTGTCGAAACAACCAATGCTGAGGAGTAAAAGCATACTGCTCTAAAAAATCATAAGCTACTTGCTGACGTTCCATCCCCACAAATTCCCATTTCTGCCCCAATGAATCCCGCTTTTCTGTTACGCCCCATAAATTCCTCAGTACTTGATTAATATACCCCTGATAGCGAATTAACATCCCCCTATACCTTGAACTCATCACCTTCTTTGCCGCCTCATCCTGCTCTTTCATCCAAATGGGCATCTGCAGCAACCGCTGCATATTCTTTATTCCCAATTCATTAACCTCCATCTGATTGAATCCCAAATCTTCACTTTGGCAAAACACGTCTGTTTTATCAATACCTCCATACTGATACAAAGGATTTTGCGCCATTGAATCTACCCATTCCCACAACCTCTTACGGGCAACCTCTTCACTCGGGAAATAACGATATCCCCATTCTATTGCAAAACAATCATACTCTCCCACTCGAGGTATCAAATCATCCAACGATACATCATCTTCTGGCTGGACGGCATAATTAAAACGCATATAGTCCATTATGGATGCCCCGTGACCATTGTTTCTCAAAAATTCTTTATCACGCAAAGATGCTGTAGAAAAAACGCTACTTCCTCTAAAATTATGCTTCAAACCTAATGCATGTCCTACCTCATGACATACAACATACTGTATTAATTTCCCCAAAAGAGTATCGGGTAATACGATTCTTCTGGCTAAAGAGTCTAATGCACCGGCTTGGCAAAAATACAGTTCCTGTACTAAATCAGAAATACTATTAAAAATCCCGATATGACTACATAAAATTTCTCCGGAACGGGGGTCTACTGAAGACGGTCCATAAGCATTTTTTAGCGGAGATGTCTTATAAGAAATATAAGCATAGCGAGCATTGTCTACAGAAAAAACAGAGTCCTCCTCACGCATCGGTTCTGGTCGTGCTAATATGGCATTCTTAAAACCGGCACGTTCAAATGCCGGTTGCCATGCTTCTACAGCCCTCTTCACATAAGGATAAAGCCAGGTAGGTATTTGCTTATCAATATAAAATACTATCGGCTTAATAGGTTCCACCAAATCACCGCCAAGATACGCTTCCAACTGTTCTCTATGCGGCACCAACTTCCAGCGCGATATGAACTCACACTCTCCTTTGTCATACACAGCATTATCGTAATTCCTTACTTTATTGGTAAAATAACCTACTCTACCGTCAATCATTCGCCCCTCCATCGGTATTTTATCTAACAGACACAATGATACACCATATTCCCACCGGGTAGGCTCTGATTTTACAGAAGGATCTGGAAAAGGTGAAACAGACATACAGGTTCTCACAAAACGAATCGTCAGACTCTTAGCTGCCGGGCACACCTCTTTCAAGAAAGAACTCTCTGGGACATATGTTCCTATACCCAAATCCATTTCAAAACGTCCTAAGCCAAAATAGGATTCATTTTTTTCTAATAAATCCGTGATATCTACCAATGCTTCATATTCATCCCTTGCCACCACCTTCAGACATTCCACCACTGCCCCTTCTCCTTTTTGCTTCACAATATCGCTCACGCCCCCACTATTGCCATGAACAATATCTTGCATAAATGGTTGTAACATCAAAATATCATCACCTCGTTTTTTCAGACGAAAAATACATACATCCAATCTATCCCCACCATATCCATACCGTTGTTCTGAATATCTTGTTTGACAGGCTGAACCTTTCAACAGAGTTGTCGTTACTAAAAAATCTCGTCCATACAGAGTATCGGCTATTTGCCAATAATACCTGTCACCTATTTCATAAATAGGCAACAACCCTCCGTAATATTTAGAAGCTTGACTCTGACTCAAAAAATCTGATATTCGAGGAAGCTCCTCCCCAAAACAATTCAATTTTCCACACCCGCACAGGAACAAAACTATCCCCAAAACAGTCTTAACACTCATATCAAAATCAATTTGTCGGATGGAAAGAATAGCCTATATCAACGATTCCTTCAAAACCCTTATACTCATAAACTTTTTGATTTCCGTCCTCTTTTAACACTTCACCACTTGGTTTCAATCTCATTTCAACAAGAGAAGCCGTCTTGTCTGCATGTTCTATTGCCAAACCCAGCCAATATGGCTGATCTTCCATAGTCAGTGACATTGACCCCCAATCCAAACTCATTTCTGCAATACGTTCATGCCGGAACTTCATCTTTGTAATTCTACTGGACGGATCAGGATATTCATAAATCTTTGTTTCCAAAGGTACAAAACTATTCAAATCCACTCTATAAACTTTATTGCCGGAAGCATAAAAAAAGATATTGTTAAAATAACAAGAAGATGCAAATTGCCAGGAATCCTCGTCTCCTGCCGATGGCATAAAAGTATAATAACCGGAACAACGGGCTCTATCGCCATTAGATAGTCCATCATTATTGAATTCATATATATGCCATTGAGCCGAACCCTGTTTACGTCCCACAGCCATGCCTTTCATCGATGCTCCCAATCCCCCAAAAGAGTGAACTCCCATAAACAAAACATCTTGCAAACCGGTCTCATCAGGATTAAACACATTGGGATATTCGGGCACCTCTGCAATTCGTTTCAAGCGAGCTCTGTTGGAAGAACCGTTCACATTATAATACTGCAACTCACCGTTCCTCACTGTTTCACCATATAGTGTAGGAGGATTCTCCCAACGGTCATACCACAAGAAACGATTTTGCATACGGTCATAGGCAATCACTTGATGGTCTACCGTTAACAAAGCATTTGTCAAATAATAATCTGTTCCTAAATCTGTTGCCAACTTTATCGGATAAAATATTGAATATTCTGACCAGGTGGCATACCACATTTTTCCGTTATCTATAATCAACTCGCCTTGATCGGCCTTCACAAATTCCGGTTTTGCACTTCCTTCCAATCCCAACAGCATCTCTTTATAGTCGTAAATTGTTTCAAGTGTCCGTGAATCCATCATACGTCCTCCTTCATTCGTCAGCACATAAATCACGGTCTTTGTCTCTAATTTCCCGGGACTCAAAGCCGGATTTACCTCCAAGGCTCTCGGTTCCCCGGGGATCTCTTCTCCTACCCCTAACAGATGCTGATAAATATCCTTATAGACAGTAGCTCCTATTCCTGAACCATCAACCGCACCCAAAACAGACTTCCCTACTTGATTCTGCAAGACAAACCAGGCATTTTCAAGAGGATTTTCTATTTTCAGAGTCACTTCTTTGTAGGTCGTTATCCCTAAAACCGTATCTGTTACAGCAAAACGGAAACTCATATTCTCTGTAGTACGACTATTTATCCTGACTGTATAATCCTTTTCTCTTCCGCACACCTTCCACACTGAAGACCCGCTCACCTCTTTTTGCCTCCACAAATATGTCAGATTGCCATTATCCTCACGAGCACTCTGCTTCACTTCCGGTCGTAAAACCACCTTGACAGAATCCTTGTTTGCCACCACGACTTCTACAACTTCCGGCAAAACGACAGTCAGTTCATTAATCTCCTTATAATTATAATTACCCAAGTCATCGTAGCAAGCACCCAACAACAATCCCATTATTATTGGTATATATTTAAAAACATTATAATTTTTCACCATAACCAATTCTCTATATTATATTAATAATCAAGGGAATATTATTTCATTACCCTCTTCATCCAAAATGGCAGGATTTGTTAGTCGGTATTCTTTATACGCTTCTCTGACTAATGCCCTATTATTTGATGTATTCCCAATAGAGCCATAAGTCCCTTTAAAGAAATCAAGCATGAAACAATACTTACCATCACTGTAAGTTCCAAAATAATTATTCCATCCTACCGGCTTCAAACGGAATTCCCCCACAATTTCCAATTGCTGACCTTCACATTTCCCCGCATCAAAATCATGTAAGGGATTCTCCGTATCGATACCTAAAGTCACAACGAAACGACTATCCGTTCGTTCCGGACGTTTCACTTTAACAACGACATAAGTTTCGTAAGCACCGGCAGGTAACTCCACATATTCCGGGAATGTTACATCCGGCGCATTCTGTTCACTTATCAATTTAAAACAACATTTCAGTGCTTCAGCAGAAGCTTCGCCCATCAACTCTAGCTTCAACGAATCATTTTTTTGAGTAACTCCATTCAAATAATCTTCATCAGTGAAATAGACATAATGTTGAACGGTAATGTTTAATTTAGAGGTATTCTCAAAATTAATACGCGGGCGTTCCCCATATTTTATTATTTCACTCGTGTTACATGCATACAGCAAACAAAGTATCCCAAGTATGAAGATATTTCTTTTCATTTTCATAATTCATTAATTGCTATTACCAAAGACTAACTCATCATCCGGTACCTGTGGTACATAATTCTCTTTCTGCATACCTGCTGCCAAAGGACAGTGGTAAAATTGCCTGTAAAAATGCCTTTTATAGAACCAAAACAGCTGACCTTCCCCATAAAATTCCTTTTGATATTCCTTCATCAATTCATTCACTCGCATTGTCTTGGTCATATCATACCCCGGACGGCTATCCAAACGGTCATACGCTTGTCCTCCTTGAATATCCAAATTCTCAGGGATAGCCCGGAAATGTCTTACTTCATTCAACATTTTCGCACTTTCCTCCGCATCTTTCGTACATTCTGCCACAATATAATACATCTCCGGCAAACGAATCAGCGGCATAATCTCAGCTCCGTCATACTTCCCGACATAACCGCTCTGATCGAATTTTCTCAACGACAACTTACCTTCTGATGTTTGGAAATAGTAATTGTTCTGCCGGAAATCGGTAGCATAACCGCTGCCCTTTTCGTATAATTCGTCTATCGTGGACTGTAATGCATATAAGCGATCGGATGCTTGCATCCCCAAATCCAATTCCACGAATTTTCCCAATTCATATACATGCAATGAAAAGATATGTTCCGGGAATAATATTCTGTTACTCGTATTAGACTCCATCAATCTAAAATGCCCACTCTCTATCACAGCCTTGGCATAATTACAAGCCAATTCCTTGCTTGCATCATCCCCCTTATACAGATACACTCGCGCCAACATAGCCCTTACAGCCCAAATATTCATACGCAACTGTCGTAGCACAAGAAACGCATCACGTTTTTCATTATATTCATCCGCACCGAACAATTCGTTATCATGTTTTTCCAATAATGATTCCGCCAGTAACAGGTCATGAAGCACAGAATCCACCACTACCGATGCCGGTAAACGCGGTGTAGCATATTTGTTCATCTGCGTCCGATAACAGATGGATTTTGCATCAGGATTTTCTTTATACACCGGACCAAACAGACGCAACAAATCAAAATGCAGGAATGCCCTCAAACCTAAAGCCTCCCCCTTTATAATTTCATAATAATGCTCATGTTTTAGAACTTCACGGTTAACCTCTGCAAAATGCAACAGATTATTAATATTCGCAATAATATTATACCCTTTCTTCCAGATAGCATCCTTGGTGTTCTTATATTCACCCTGATAATTATACAATTCGCTTGCAACAACGGTATTATCATAACGTTTCGCCAAAAAATCAGCAAATCCGTAAGTCAAATTTTTCCCGTATAAATCCTGACTTCCCATATCAATATAAAAACCTGTCAGGACATCCTTAAATCCGAACTCCGTACTGAAAATATCCTCCTCTTGCACAGATGTCTTAGGCTGGACATTCAACCAATCCTGACATCCCGCTGTAAAGAAACCCAGCACCAATAATCCTATGTATATTTCTGTTCTCATAACTGTCCTATTTAAAATGCAACGTTCAAAGAGAATGAAAACTGACGGGCAAAAGGATAATCAAGTCCCCGCTCCTGTTTCACCGTTGACCAATAAAACAAATCCTCCATTCCCAAATTCATCGTTATCGAACTGAATATTGATTTCTTGATGAATGACGTATTGGTTTCATCCATACGGTATGTCAACGTCAAAGACCCAAACCTCAAAACGTTTTCATCCATAACAAAACGCGAGGACGCCTTTGTCTCCGTTCCATTGATGGCATTGGTCAATGCTTTAAAAGAAGCCTTGTCTCCCGGCTGCTGCCACCTGGATTTCATCACCCTCCGGTCTGCATTATTCAGTAAATCCGCATTTTCAACTTTTTGAATCAAGGTTAAATTATACGTCTGTCCTCCAAATTTATAATTAAAACTCAAATTCAATCCCCAACCCTTATATGAAAAACTGCTATTTATATTCCCCTCCATATATGGCTCGGTATTCCCGCATGGAACCTGGTCTGATGCGCTCCACACACCTGTCACCTGACCTGTCGTTCGCTTCACAAACACCTCTTGTCCATTCGCCGGATCAATACCCAACGAACGCACAGCCCAAATTCTATTCATAGACTCGCCTTCTTCATAGCGGGGCAAAGGAACATCTTTTAAATTACTATCATTCAACTCGTTTACATGTCGCAAAGCTTGCGATATTTTCACTAATTTATCAGTATTGTGCGAGCCGTTCACATTTACAACCCAATATGCAGCCCGCTCATTATCCCGGTAGGGAATAAATGAAACCATCCATTCCAAGCCTCGATTTTCAATTGTTCCCAAATTTTCAGATATTGTACCAAAGCCTACGGAAGGCGCCAGCGAAATATCTGTCAAAGCATTCTTGGTCGTCTTGAAAAAATATTCTAGACGCGCAGTAATCCTACCTTTCAAAAAACCGGCCTCCAATGCAAAGTTGGACTGAGCTGTCTGTTGCCATTTCAAATCAGGATTTCCCAATCCCACCAATGTTGCGCCTGTTGCATCTGATGCCAGATAAGGTTTCAACAATGTGCTATATGTATACAATTGCTGAGCCTGATAAGGTGCAAAGCCCTGTGTTCCGGTTGTTCCATGGGAAACTCTCAATGTTAACTCTGACAACCAGTCTGTATTTTTCATAAAATCTTCATTCACAACGTTCCACTTCGCTCCTACAGACCAAAACGGAGCAAAACGATTATCGCTACCAAATTGGGAGGAACCGTCAGCACGGATATTAAAATCTATGCTATAACGATTATCGTAAGAATAATTAAAACTACCCACCCAACCGATTGCACGACTGGTATTTTCGCTACCGGTCATCTTTTCGCTATATTTTTTTCCAAAAAGGATATTATCCATCTTATCATTAGGAAAGCCGGTCACCAAAGCTCCATAATAACTGTTTTGCGCATCGCTCAATGTCATTCGCGCATTCAGGCTCAAAAAATGGACACTTGAAAATATCTTATTATATGAAGCGGTCAAAGCCACTTCATAACTGAATCCCTTCGATTCTGTCTGATTGAAATCTCCTCTTAATTCCGGGTCTGTAATTCCGTCAAAAGCCGTATGCTGCGCAGGACGGAACACCTGGGTCTCTCCTGTACTTTTTTGAATTGCAACGTCTCCTACCAATCGGAGTTCATCTATCGGACGGTATTCCAACTGAAACAAATTGCGCACACGGAACTCTGTTTTTTTATCCAATGAATGCAATGTTGCATTATACATAGGATTGTACACACTTTTAAAAACTCCGGAGTAAGAAGTTACAGGAGGCGTTATTTTCTTCAGCACCACTCCATTTTCATCGACCTCTCTCCAATACGGATTCAACTCTGTATATTCACGGAATGACCCGTAAGGAGAATTATTACCTGTTGCATTATCAACAGTCACACTATTTTTTAAACGGAAATTCTTTACCCGATAAATCAAATCCAACGTTGCCGTCTGGGTATTGCGGTTGGACCCCTTCATAACGCCAATTGTGTTATTCATGCCGACATAGAGCTTATACCTCAATGCCTGATCTCCCCCTTCCAATGTGACGGTATGACGTTGCGAGACGCCGGTATGTAGTGGTTTTGACAACCAATAAGTATCAACTCCTCGTTTCACCTCCCGCATATAATACTGATAAATTTCCAATGGGGCTAAATCCTTCTCTTCATCATAATATCCCGCCAGTTTTTCTACTTCCAATTTTTCCCTTGCATTCAGCAGATTATAATCAGACAAATCAGGCACCTCTATTCGGATTTCTCCTCCATACGCCACTCGCAAAACTCCTGCTTCCGGAGCCTTCGTTTCAATAACAATCACACCATTCGCTGCCTTGGAGCCATAAATTGCAGTAGCGGCCGCATCCTTCAATATCGTAATTGAAGAAACTCTATCCGGATCCAAATCATTCATGGTCTGCAATGAAATCTCAAATCCATCCAGAATCAGCAAAGGCTGGTTAGGGTAAGTGGCATAATCCCCCTTCAACATCACTGCGTCTGTAGAAACCGTTGCTCCGGTGGGCAATGTTGCCTGCCCTCTCATTCGCAAATCCGGCAAACGATTAGGGTCAGAACCTGCTGCAATATTTTCTGCAATGCGAAAGCCCGGGTCAATTGCCGACAAAGCTTTCGCAATGTTGGTTTTACTGAACTTCTTCAAGTCATCACCTTTCACCACCGTCGCAGACCCGGTATAACCCTCTTTTTGTCGCTCAAACATACCGGTCACCACCACCTCATCCATTTGCGTAACCTCTTCTTTCAAAACAACGCTCAGAAATTCCTGATTAGTATACACCAATTCCAGAGGCTTCATTCCGACAAAAGAAAAGACCAAAGTAATATCTTCCCTCTTAGGGAATTCAAAATGGAATTGTCCATTATTATCCGTTGAAAATCCATAATGCGTACCCTTTACCACCACTGTCACTCCTGGTAATCCCCCCCCCGTGACTATCCTTTACCACCCCCTGGACAACAACTTTCTCCACCTGTTTGACAACGCTATCACCTGATAAAGGAGTCTTTTTCAACACAATTGTCAACATATCGTTTTCTGTCGTATGTGCTATAGCAGGCTTCACACCCCACACGGACCAGCACAAACATACTATCAAAAAGCAATAAAAAGAGCGATTCCTCATAATATTATACATAAATAAAACCAAATTAGGGACCGACCCTTACAATCGATCCCCGTAATAAAATGAAATGCTTCATTATTTCTCCATTAGTCGCAATTTAAACACACTGCCGGAATCTTCCACTCCCTTAAATGTCAACATCTTGGGTGCAGCAGCATTGTCAGCTTCAATCATGTATGCCTGTGCTGCCAGCATATCGATAAAAGCCTTGAATTGAGGGATGGCAAACCCCTCTCTTCCATACCATCCTATAGCAGGATGTTCAGTCAATTCTACAGCTGGGTCCATTTTTATTCCTTTAAAAACAACCTGATTTCTCATTCCGGCAACAGCTTCAATCGTAACCAATAGATAACCATTTGCTACATAGAATTCTTCCGGAGCCCCCATTTCTTTATAACCTTCATTCCAATAGCAATAGGATATTGTATCTTTCGTAAGGTACATATTTTGCATAACATAACCTATTTGACCAGGAATCGCATCCTTAGTCTTCAAAACAGCTTTCATCTCATCATAAGCTGTTTTGAAAGCCCCCTCAAAGCCATCCAAATCCATATACCAATGTTCAGTAGTTGCAGCAAATGCTTTACCAACTTCAGGGAGATTGGCATCATCGTCATTATCATCATCATTACAACCAACAAACAACAAACTTAAAACCACCAATAAATAACTTAAATTTTTCATCTTCATTGCATTTTCATAAGTTAGACATATTAATAATCGCTTCACTTATATATAAACGTAAATTCAGCAAGCACAATATTATAAAATTAATTTAAATTACTCCTTATATTGTGTTAAAATTTTCAACTTTTTCCTGACTTCGTCACTCAAAAAATGTTCATTTTATAATTGATTGATAAACAATATTTTGTATTTTTTCATGCCCTTATTTTGGGGTACGCAAAAGTTTTTTTAACTATGTTTGTCAAAAGAAAGAAGAATCGGTCTGGAACAACAAGTATTGTTGTTGCAGAGAAAACAAAGGGCATTTACAAAGAGTTAATTACTATTGGTGTGGCCAAAGATTCAAACGAAATAGATAGTCTCGTAAATGCAGGTCATGAATGGATTTCAAAAGAAGAATCCCGGCGCCATCCACAACTCGATTTGTATGGTGAGGAGCGTGAAGCGTGTGACCGTGAGCGAGAAGAAGTCCGCCGTGTTCTGTCCAATGTCAGCAACATCCTTCTCAACGGATGCGACTTGATATTAGACCGCACGTTTGACAGGATTGGTTTCAATCGTATTGACGATGATGTATTCCGCAAGCTTGTAAAGGCTCGTTTGGCATATCCAACAAGTAAGGCTGCTACGGTGGAATATCTGAAAAACCACTTTGACGAAGATGTGGATCTCTCAGAAATCTATCGCTATCTTGACAAGCTTAGCGACCATCAGCACGAAATAGTACAGGATATAAGCGTGCGCCATACGGCGAAACTGTTCGGTGGAAATATCGGTGTGCTGTTCTATGATGTCACCACACTTTACTTTGAAGCGGATTATGAGGACGAATTACGTAAGACAGGCTTCTCGAAAGAGGGACGTCACAGTAATCCTCAGATCATACTCGGCCTGCTTGTAAGTTTGGGCGGTTATCCGCTTGCCTATTGCATCCATGAGGGCAACAAATATGAAGGCCACACGATGCTGCCGACGATAAATGAGTTTGTTAGTAAATACGGTTTGGAAAACTTCGTTGTGGTGGCTGATTCCGGTCTGATGAACAATGCCAGTATATCGGAACTTGAGACGCACGGTTACAAGTATATAATAGGTGCGAAGATAAAGAATGAAAGTCAGGAAGTCAAGAACTGGATACTGGAACAGCCCAAGCGCGACTGCCAGATGGTTGAATATGACAAAGAAGGCGGACGTCGTCTCTTGATCGGCTATACAGATGACCGTGCAAAGAAAGATGCCTATAACCGGGAGAAGGGAATACGCAGGTTGGAAAAGGCTTACAAGCATGGTGCGCTCACGAAAGGTAACATCAACAAAAGAGGTTACAATAAGTTTTTATCCATGGATGGTGAAGTGAAAGTAGCCATCAACTATGACCGTATTGCCGACGACTCCAAATGGGACGGTCTAAAAGGATATCTCACCAATACTAACATACCAATACAAGATGTTTATGCTGCATACCACAACCTTTGGCACGTAGA
>OGPT01002459.1_pt1 | contig 14876 bp, 10 predicted proteins | sample 1552951 | NCBI WGS metagenome assembly OGPT01 (sample SAMEA2580224, study PRJEB22360) | human gut metagenome | biome: human gut; feature: human-associated habitat; material: faeces | place: Denmark | collected 2008/2010
GAAATCATACCCATAATAGTGTACAAATTTTGCAACATTGTTAGCAAAGTTCTTTCTGGTTGTTTCAGAAGCAGCAATTTTTGGAAAATCTCCTGATCTTGTCCATCCACCAACAGAAACACCTATCTTCATATTAGGATATTTCTGTCTTAAAAGTACCATTGCTCCTAATACACCTGCATATTTATTGTCTGTTCCAACTGAAAATCCAACATTTGGATTCTCATAATCAGCCCATGTATCAGTAGTAATCAAATCACCATTTGCATCTGCATCCATAAACGCAAAATTTAAGTGTGTGATTAAGCTACCATCAATCTTGTCAGGTGTAAAATTCTTTTGTCCTGAATAAATTGACCAGTCACCATAATACATAACATTACGATATGGTGGCTGCTCTGCATTTGCAGCTTTGACTTCCTTTGTTGAAAGTTCTGTAGCTGCACAATATCCACCCATCAAATTAGCAACCATTGCAAGTGCCATTGTGAAACTAAGAATCTTTCCTGAAAGTCCTTTCCTTAAAATTCTTTTCCTTCCTTTCATTTTTCTATGTTTTATGATTTTAATTTGTTTCAATTTTTATATAGCTGCCAGGACCGTCTGTTCCCATCGTCTTTGTGACAAGAATCTTTTTGTTAATAGAATCCTTTAGCTCTGCCACATGTGAAATGATGCCAACCATACGATTTTTGTCTGCCAGATTTGCAAGTGCCTTTAATGCCTGCGAAAGTGCTGCCTCATCTAATGAGCCAAATCCCTCATCCACAAACATCGTATCAATCTGAATGCCACCTGCTATTGACTGTATCTCATCTGAAAGACCAAGTGCAAGAGACAAAGCTGCCTGAAAGCTCTCGCCGCCCGAAAGTGTCCGTACACTTCGCTCACTTCCATTGTAATGATCGATAACATTTAAATCAAGTCCTGCTTTTTCTTTTTTATTTTCGGCATCCTCACGACGCTTTAACTCATACTGTCCCTGACTCATCGTCATTAAACGCACATTTGCCCGGCGCAGTATGCGCTCGAAATAAGCCATCTGAACATATGTTTCAAGCTCAATTTTAGGCTTTCCTGTAACCTGACCGTTTGCTGTGTTTGAGAGTTCACGTACCCAAACATATTTTTTCTCTGTTTCCTGCATTACTGTCTGGTTTTTCTTAACGCCAAGAAGTACAGCACGATTCTTCTCATTCTCAGCAAACCAAGTCCGACATTCCTGTGAAGTTATCTCTTTTTTAATCGACAATTCCTCCTGTTCTTTTTTTACCAGTTCTTCCTCTGGCATTGTACCGCCATTGTCTTCTAGTATCGAAAGAATCTGCTTTTTCCCCTCCTCTATGCTGTTTCTTAAGATTTGCTCATCTGCCTTCAGGCTGTGCATCTCTTTTTGTGCTGCCTGATATACCTGCTCAATTTGCTGCTGCTCGCTCTCGATTCGTTTCATTTGCTCTTGCAAACATAAACAAAGCTCTTGGGCGCTTTGGCCATCCCACTGCGCATTCTGTGCCTGCAAAGAATCATATTTTTGTCTCAGACTGTTTTCTCGCTCTTGATTTGTGGCTCGCTCCTCTGCAATTAAAAGCTCTAGCTGACGAAATGCCTCATCTGCTTTTTCTTTTTTTGTCTGTTCCTGCAAAAGTTCTTTTTGCATCAGATCTTTCTTTTCTGCCTCTGCCCTAAGCCTGTTTACCTGCTCTTTTTTATCCTCATACAATTTGGCAATCGCAAAATCACTTTCTACCTCTTTCTTAAGCTTTTCAATTTGGATTTTTGTAATATCAAGCTTTCCTAGCATACCATCAAGGTTTGTCCTTTGCTCCTGCTCTTTTTGCATCAAATTTTCTTTGTTCTTCTTAAGCTCATCTTCTTTTTCTCTTAATGATCTTGCATATGAAATCATCTTGCCCGCCTGCAAAAGCGCCTCCTTTGCCTGCTGCAATTGTTTCGTCAAAAATACTTCCTTTTCTGTCTCATTTTTATCAGCTGCAATCTGATCAAGCGACTTTTTCATGCTCGCCGCCTTATCGGTCAGCACTGCATAATTTTCTTTTTCCTTTTGAAGCTGGCTGACAGCAAACTGCTGTTTTTCTTTAGCATTTACAAGTTCTGTTGTTAGGCAATGATACGTCGTGCTTTGTTGTTCTAAGCTTGTCTTTTGTGTCAAAAGCTGTTCTTTTTTTTGACATAGCTGTTTGAAGCTTTTCTTTAGTAATTCTTCTGCCTGATCACATGTCTTAATTGATTCAAATATTACTTCTTCACCTTTAACCCATTTTGTAATTTCATCAAACATAGTCTGGCGCAGCTTTTGAAGCTGAGCGTAACTTGCTTGTGCCGCGGCACTTGCCTTTTCTGCTTTTCTTTGTGCTTCATCTGTTTTCTTTTGCATTTCATCAAGTTCTTCACGGCTCACTGTCTGTAAATTCTTTGCTGCCAGAACAGGATGATGCACAGAACCGCACACTGGACAAGGCTTGCCCTCTTCAAGTCCTTCGGCTAAAATTCCTGCCTGCGCATTCAGATAACATGTCCATGCCTGCTTCCACTCTGACTGGCAGCTTTCATATGACTCTATATAAATTTTACACTTTTTTTGAAGCTCTGTATGTATACGCTCCTGCTCTTTTTCTTCTTTCAGCTGTTTTTCAAATTTAGTAAGTTCCTCAAGGCGATAGTCATTCTCCTTTATCTGTGCTTTTTTCTGTTCCAAAAGTACATCGCAGTCTTTAAGTTCTTCACAAAGCTGCTCTTTTTTATGTATCATCTCATTAAGCTTATCAAGCTGCTCTTTTTGCTGAATGATTGACTGCTCCTTCTTTTTTTGACAGTCGCATGTACTTTTATACTCTGCATAGCTTGTCTGATACTGCTCAAGCTGATGTTTTCTATCCTCTACCAGACTTTGACAGCGCTGTTCCTCTCTTCCTGCTTCAGACAGCTTTTCTATCTCAATTTCACAAGCCTTTATCTGTTCTTCTTGCTGTTTTCTCTGATCAAAGACAGACTGAATAGACCGCTGCAATTCACAAATCGTCTCTTCCACTTCTAATTTTTGCTTTTGAATCTCTTCCCACTCATTTTTTTGCTTTTCAATCTGCTTCATTTGCAAAAGTGCCTGAGAATATGCCACCTCACAATCCTTTAATAGTTCTAGCTGACGATTCATTTCTTCTATATACTGTGTCTGCTTTTTTCTTTCCTCAGACTGTCTTAATTGCGTGTTTTCTTTCTCTTTAAGATCATTTTTTACTTGTATAAGCTGTTTTTCTTCTGATTGAACCGCCTCGCACAACTGCTTATCCTGCTGCAGACGATGTTTTTTTGCTTCTAACTCTTTTTGTCTTGGCTGTTTGTTAACCTGCTCATTAAAAAACTCCTGTGCCTTTATTACCTTTGGCAGCAAAGTTTCTAATCGTTTTTCTTTTTCCTTGACACTCTCACAAGTTTCTTTATACCGCTGAAGCTTTTCTTCATAAACGGCAAGTGTACGCTGTTTGCATGAAAGTTCTTCCTCCTCTTTTTTGAGCATCTGATACTTTTCTTCCCCTGCTGACAAAAATCCTTCAATTAACTCAATTGCCCGAAGTGTCTGACCGTCAAATCCATTTCTTTTTAATACGTTCCATTCAGGCTCTTCAATAGCACCATTAGGGCAGACTGCCATGCTTAGTTCCTGACTAATGCCTTTTCGCAGATCCTCATATACTTCTTTTTGTCGGCTAAGTTCTGCCTTAAGAGCATCCTGAAGCTGCTGAAATTTTTCTGTATGAAATATTCGTCTAAAAATTTCTTTTCTAGTCGCCGTGTCAGCAAAAAGAAGCTTTTGAAAATCTCCCTGCGCAATCATAACAATCTGCGTAAATTGGCGATAATCCAGGCCTAAAATTTCGGTTACAGCTCTTGTGACATCCTTAGACTTTGATACAATCGGTCTGCTCGAATCTGACAAATATTCAAGCTCTGCCTCTGCCTTTTGAAGTGTCAAGCCTGTTCCTCTTCCCTTAGGTCGCTGATACTCTGGATTTCTTTTTACGCGATACTTCTCTCCCCTATAGCAAAAGGTGAGCTCTACATATGTTTTTATCTCTGCTTTCGCATATTTGCTGCGAAACATCTGCGGATCACGCACTGCACCGCTGGCTTCTCCATATAATGCAAATGTGATAGCATCAAAAATGCTTGTTTTTCCTGCCCCTGTATCTCCAGTAATCAGATAAAGTCCCTGCGTCCCTAGACGTTCAAAATCAATCGTTATCTCTCCTGCATATGGTCCAAACGCACTGACTGTTAACACTTGTGGTCTCATGATTTGTCCTCCTGTAATCGCATAAACAGTTCTTCTACAAATTGTTTTTGTTCTATACTCATTGGCTGATTGTTCTGCTTTTCGTAAAGTTCTTCAAACAGCTGTTTCTCACTCTTTTGCTTAATCTTATTGTCAAAATCTATTGTCTGCTGCGTTCTTGTTCTTAGATTGTCATAAGAAAGACCAAGAAGATTTGGATAGATAGTGCGAAGCTTCTGCATTCCATCTGGAATATCTTCCTCATCTGTCAGCGTAATCTGCACATAATCATCCGTAGCTGTCCCCTGATAAAATGTGCGCGCTGTCACTTCCATATAAGAGCCATGAATTGCCCTAAGATCATGCTTTGGAATTAATGGAATCGTGCGAACAACAATATCATTCTTTTTTCCCATCTCAATAACAGTAACTGACTTTTCCTGTCCAGCCTCAGAAACTGAATACTTCAATAAAGTTCCGCAATAACGCACATTTTCTTTTATATTCTGCGGACTATGAATATGACCAAGTGCCGCATAATCAAATGCTTCAAAGATAGATGCATCTATATTATCAACTCCGCCAACAACAATATCCTCCGAATCACAGCGGCCTGCACCCGTAACAAATTGATGTGCCACCAAAATATTTCGCTTTTTCGTATCAATATCCATATGGTTTACTGCCGCAAAAACTGCATCCTGATATGACTCAATTTCCTCTTGTCCCAGTGCACGGCGTACAGTAGATGGACGAACAAATGGCAAAAGATAAACATGTACTTCTCCAAATTCATCTGTCAATGTAACCTTCTGTGTACTGCCATCATATACTGTAGACAAGTATACGCCTGATTGCTTCATCAACCCTGCACCAAACGCAATGCGCTCCATTGAATCATGATTGCCGCTGACAGCACATACTTTAATTTTTTGCGCTGCAAGTGCATTAAAAAACCAGTCTAACATCATAACAGCCTCAGTCGGTGGAATAGGTCTGTCATAAATATCTCCCGCCAAAAGGAGTGCATCTGCATGCTCTTCTACGCAAATTTTGACTACCTGCTCCAAAATATAACGCTGATCCTCCAGCATTGAAAATTCATTGATCCGCTTTCCAAGATGCAGATCAGAAATATGTATCAATTTCATAGCTTCTCCTTTTGTTCTCTACTTGCAAAAAAACAGCACTAAAAGAAGTGGGCCTTGACCCTATCTTCTCTTTTGTACTGTTCTTGTAAAATATATGTTTTTACTGTTTGTATTCTACCTCAAACGGAAGCTGGTCAAGAATATCACGCTTCGCGTCAATACCAGGATACACCTCAATAAGTTTAAGTCCCTTAGGTGTTAGTCTAAATACACAGCGCTCTGTCACATACAAAACCTTCTGCCCATTTTCGATTGCACGCTTTGACGAAAAGCTTATGCTATTAACATGCTCTACAAATTTAGGTACTGATCCTTCTTTTTCAATAGTAATCTCACCACTTTTTTGTGATACAGTTAAGCCTTTTGCATTAAAGCTCATGCAGAATACAACAGTTGGTGTCTTTGCAGTTATATTGGCAAATCCACCAATACCAGCAAATGCACCTGGACCTCTGTGTGCATTAATATTTCCATATTGATCAACCTCAAGTGCACCCATAAAGCATATATCCAAACCGCCATTGTCATAAAGATCAAACTGGTTTGCCATGTCGTAGACGGACGCAGCTCCGATCATCGCGCCAAACGCCTCACCCGAAACTGGAAAACCGCCAATACCACCTGATTCAACAGTCAGTGTTACCATATCGAGCATGCCGCTCTTTCTTGCATAGCGTGAAACCATCTCCGGAATGCCAATTCCAATATTAACAATATCATCAACCCGAAGCTCTTTAGCAGCTCGTCTTCCAATGATTTTTCCGATTGTATTATCCTTGAGCATCTTTTCTGATGCCTGATCAATCTTCTCACTCCAGGTATGCCATTCCTCATATGGAATTTCAAAGCTTCCAGTCAGCGCTGTATACGCTTCATTTCGCTCTTGTGGCTCTGCAACTACAATCGCATCTACCAGACAGCCCGGAATAATAGCATTTCGCGGTCGTGACGGCGTGTCTACCAGCCTATCTACCTGGACAATTACTTTTCCTCTGTTTGCCTTTACAGCCTGACAAATGGAAAGTGCATCGCCAGACATAAACATATCGTCAAAAGTAATATTTCCCTTATGGTCTGCCGCAGTTCCCTTTATCAGCGCAATTGTTATTTTCGGAAGCTTATAATAAAGAAACTCCTCACCATCCACTTCTACATGCTTTACAAGCGAATCGTCAATCGAAACTCGGTTGATTCCTGGTCCCTCCAGTCTCGGATCGACAAATATATCAAGACCAACCTTTGAAAGTGCACCTGAAAGTCCCCCTGCCTGTGCGCGAATCGCATGAGAAATACAGCCAAGCGGCAAATTATATGCCTCAAAGCGATCCTCCAACACAAGCTTTTTTGTGCTCATCATAGCACCAAAATGACCACAAATCAACCTGTCTACTGCCCCGTCACGAATGTATCCTTCAGCATTGTGTTCAGTATCCCACACGCCAAATCCTGCACTAGAAACAATTGTCAGATGGGTAGGTGACTGCATTTTCTGATAGCGGCGATAAAGTGCCTCATGCAGCTCCACTGGATTTTCAATTCCCACAAATGAATTAACACATATACAGTCTCCATCCCGAATCAAACGGATTGCTTCATCTGATGTCATAATCTCATACATAGATTAAGCCTGCCATTTAACTTTTGCTACGCACTTCTTTACGTGACAAGCTTCTTTTCCAGCACGCATCTGCGGCTTATGAGCAATGCTCGGAGGAAGTACTGCGTAAGAACCTGTTGTCAGAATGGACTGACACATTTCTTCTGGCTCCTTCCAGAATGCAACATCACGCTTTTCATCATATTCCTCATCTGTCTCTAAACCAGTTCTGCTTACTGTGTCGATCTCCTCCTCACCAGAAATGATCCACTGAATATCTGCATAACAATTATGAGTCTCCAGACGGCAATTCTCTGCCGGCTTTGTCTCATACTCCTGAATCATAAAATAAAAATCATCATTTACCTGGTAGGTACCAACTTCAAGTGCTGCTAAATCCTGCTTTTTTAAGTAGCAAACTGCTTCTTCGATTGTCATTTCATATTCCTTCCCAAAAAGCGCCCGCATTGGCACTTTCCTGCGTATACTTTATGTAACTTTTTTGCATCTTTCATGCTTTTCTAGCTTACTTAAAAAATTTTTTTTTGTCAAGCATACTGCACTATGTTCTTTTTTAAATACACTTTCTGGCTTTATTCATCCACACAAAGAATCCTATATTTAAGACAATTCCAAAAATTGTTGCCACCGGTGCTGCAAATCCTATATTTGTAAGACTTGCATTTGGCTGAATACTCATGTAATATGCTAATGGAAGACGAATAAGCAATGTCTGGATCAGTCCCTGTGCCATTACCCACATAGTCTGATCGTGTCCGTTAAAATAACCAATCATACTAAATAATATAGCGGTAACAATTGTCTCCAGTGCAAAACCTTTAAGATAATCATATCCTTTTTGTATAACATCGGCGTCTGTTGTAAATATTCCTGTCAAAAAATCCCCCTTAAAAAGAACAAGGGCAAACACAACCACTCCAATCAAAACACCTACACCAATTCCAGTAAACATCGCGTTTTTAGCTCTTTTTTCGTTTCCTGCTCCAACGTTTTGTGATACAAATGATGCCATTGACTGCATTAAGGAACTTGGAATCAACATCGCAAAATTTACAATTTTACACGCAACACCATATCCAGATGAAGCCTCTAATCCCAGACGATTGACAAATGCACAAAGTGCAAGGAATGAAATCTGAGTCAAGCATTCCTGAAGTGCTAATGGAAGACCAATTTTCAGTGCACGCTTGCAGTGGCTATTAACCTTAAAATCAGCTTTTGTGATTTTAAATGGAAGCTTCTTTTTCATCAGCATCCATAATGCAAACACAACACTTACAGCCTGTGCTGCTACAGTCGCAATCGCTGCACCTGCTGCATCCATACGAAACCCTGCTACTAATATTAAATCTCCTGCAATATTGATAACACATGCAACTGCAACAAATATCAATGGTGACTTACTGTCTCCAAGTCCTCTAAAAATAGCAGAAAGAACATTATAAGCAACAATAAAGAAAATACCGCTTCCGCATATCTTTACATAAACAGATGTCAGACTTACTGCTTCCTCTGGTGCCTGCATCAATACAGCAATCGGACGCGAAAACACGATCATTATAACAAACAGCACTGATGACATTACCGCAAATACAATTACAGAACCGCCAATCAGTGCACCAATTGACTGTGTCCTCTTCTCGCCAATATATCTGGCAATCAAAACTGTAATACCCATTGCGAACTGTGTTATCACAAATGTTACAAGATTTAATACCTGACTTCCTGTCGATACTGCTGAAAGACCAGATGTCGTTCCAAATCTTCCCACCACAAGAAGATCAACTGCGCCATATGCTGCCTGCAGCACAAGTGCACCAAGAATCGGAATCATAAATGGAATTAATTTTCCAAGTATGCTGCCTTGCGTGAAATCTGCCTTATCATTTACTTTTTCTCTACTCAATGTCAACTCTCCTTTCGCTCATGACCTGATAAAATTTCTTTATTGTCTGAATCATACAATCTGCTTCCTCATCAGAAATCATGTCCAGATACGGAGCCAGTCTGCTGTAATAGTTTCTGTCGTACTTATCAGACAATTCTTCTCCACTTTTTGTAATCGCAATATACGTAACTCTCCCGTCTTCGTCTGAAGAAATCTTCTTGAGATATCCCTTCTCTTCCATAGCTTTGACTGTTCTCGTGACACCTGGTCTTGGAAGATTTAACGCATCACTAATATCAGATACCTTCACATACTCTTTTGTTTTCTGCAGCGTATGAATAACATCAAGATATTGGATATATGCCGGACTAACACCATCTGGAAGCTTTGGAAGCAGTTCTCTGATTCTTTTTGCCATATAGCAGGCATCAAGCATCCGTTTTATTTTCTCAGAATCCATGTTTTCTCCTTTCTTGTTTTGGTGGTCAATTATAGTAATATTCTATATAATTACCTCCGATAATTATTTTAGTTACCATTGGTAATTATACGATGTTGTTTTTTTAATGTCAAGCTGCTTTTTATAATAAAAAACCGGGGGCAAATTGCTGCCCCCGGTCAAAAAAAGTACACGATCAATCATGTCTTTCTTCCTTATTATCATATGTTTCACAAAATCGTGCTGCAAAGGATGCCGGCTCATCTGCTGCATATAAATGAGACAGATCTCCAAAGGACTGCATACGAAAGCTTGCAATACCTTCTCTTCTCTCCTCTGTGTACAATGTTGTCACAGAAGACGGTGCCGCTGCTGTCCCATGCCAAAGAACAACTGGTGATATTCCAAGCAGATGACCAAGCATCACGCACTCTACACCTAAATGGCAAAACAGCACAATCGTATCTCTGTTTGCATGCTCTGCACGATAATAGCCATTCTCTCTTGTATATCCATGCTTTTTTAACAGTGAATCCAGACCATCATACACCCATGCTGATTCAGTATCTGCCTTTGCCTTTTTCATAAATGGTGTGTTCATCCACTGATCCTTATCATAATATGCTGGCTCACTTGTCCAACGAGCAGGAAGCAAATCCCAACAAACCTTATAAGTACCAGTATCCTCATCAATCGCCGGTGCCTCGAACTCACGAAGCCACTTAAACTCAGTCGCTGTCATACCAAGCTTCTTTAAGGTCAAGGATGCTGTATCCTTTGCACGGCCAAGCGGTGATGTATAAATATATGTATGTTCCTTCTGCAGCTGTTTTTCCATGCGAACAGAAAGAAATTCTGCTTCTCTCCATCCTTTTTCTGTCAAAGAGTCAATCTCATAATTTGGATCGCCATGGCGAACAATAATAAGTCTCATTTTTCTTTCCTTTCTATATTTAATAGTTTCAATTTTCACTTAATTTCCACTTATTTTCACCATGATTTTAGCATAACAGCAAAAATGTGACAAGTGCAAATATTGTTAACTTCGAATCATAATCTTCTCTGCTGCCGTGCAGGCATAACGATTATCCAACGCAGACAAAAAAACGCCCTGAGCCAAACGCCCAGGGCGAACATACATGTCCGTGGTACCACCTAGATTCAGAAATACTTCTGCACTCAATACAATACGAGAATCTATTTTTAATTCTGATACTGCTTCCCTTGATAACGGTGGGAATCTCCGTTGGAGTCTACTAAAGCTGTAAAAATATACCTGTTCGATCCAAAGCTCAAAGGCTACTTCCATGCGTCCTTCACGAAATTTTTCACCAACCAATTTCTCTCTGTCCATCCGGAAACTGCATGTACTCCTCCTCGTCAATGCTTTTTGTCTGTAATTGTTGTGCTCAGTATATCACAAAAATATGCAATGTCAAGCTTTTTATTTATCCCAACGTCTGCACAACTTTTCAATATCTTCTGTGAAACGGCGAATATCTTTATTGGCACCTTCTCTGTATTTTTTTACAATAGCAAGAAGCTGCTGTGCTGCATCAAACAGTTTTCGATATACATCACTCATCCGGCCTTCTCTTGGCTGATAATCCTTCTTAACATACTCTCTTGTTCCTTCACGAATTTTTTGATCTGACAGCAAATCCCACGATTCTCCTGTGTATGGTGCCGTTGCATTAATCCCATAGGTAGTTGTCAAAAGAGATGCAAATGAATCTGTGACAGTATCCTCTCCATGAACAACAAATACATGTGTTGGCTTAGGTGCAATATGGCTTACCCAGCGCACAAGTCCTTCTCTGTCTGCGTGACCGCTTATTCCCGTCATGCGTGCAATTCGTGCCTTTACACAAATTTCTTCTCCAAAAAGTCTTATATTTTTTGCACCGCCTAACAGCACGCAGCCAAGGCTTCCCTCTGCCTGATAACCAGCAAATAAAATGGTGCATTCTGGTCGCCAAAGATTATGTTTTAAATGATGACGGATTCTTCCGGCTTCGCACATACCCGATGCGGAAATGATGACTTTCGGATTGGGATTAAAGTTGATCTCCTTGCTGTCATCACTGGTAATGGAAAGTTTCAAGCCTTTAAAACTCAATGGATTGATTCCATTTTCTACCAAAGCCTTTGCTTCCTCATCAAAACATTCTTTCACATTTTTTCCGAAAATACTTGTCGCCTCTACGGCCAGAGGACTATCTACATATACTTCAAAATTAGGATTTGTTGTAATCAATTCCTGTTCCTTGATCTGGCGGATAAAATACAGAAGTTCCTGTGTTCTTCCTACCGCAAATGCAGGAATGACAACATTTCCGCCACGGGCAAATGTCCGCTCAATGATCTCAGCCAGTTCAGCAACATAATCCGGTGTATCTCCATGATACCTGTCTCCATAAGTAGACTCCATGACTACGTAATCTGCACTGTGTGTCGGAATCGGATCCCGCAGGATCGGCTTATTGACATTTCCGAGATCTCCGGAAAATACAATCGTTCTGGATTCTCCATTTTCGGCAGCAAACACTTCGATTGAAGAAGATCCAAGCAAATGTCCGACATCCGTAAACCGAATCGTAATCTCATCACACAATTTAATCTTTTTATCATAATCACAGGGAATCAGAAGCCTTACCGCCGCAAGGGCATCTTCCATCGTATACAGAGGTACATAAGGTTCCCCGCCGGAACGTTTGGCTTTCCGGTTTCTCCACTCTGCCTCAAACTGCTGGATATGTGCACTGTCACGCAGCATGATCGCACTAAGTTCCGCAGTCGCTTTGGTTGCAAATACCTGTCCGCGGAATCCGTTGGCATAAAGCATCGGCAAAAGACCTGTATGATCAATATGTGCATGGGTAAGCAGTATGTAATCAATTTCTGCCGCATTCACAGGAATTTCCTGATTTTCAAACAAATCTCTTCCCTGTTCCATACCAATGTCTACACAAAGGCGTTTATCGCCTATTTCAAGATAATGACAACTTCCTGTCACTTCGTGAGCAGCCCCAAGAAATTCTAGTTTCATCGCTACCCCCTCCTTTACTTTTTTCGCATCCCGGATTCGTGATTCTCTATCCGAAAGGATTCTTTATCTTGCCCCATAATGTATTTTCGAAACTCATCAAATGTTATTAATAGTATAACTCACATGGCATTTTTTTTCAACTTCTTTTTTGTCTTTCTTCTTGTTGATTATTGTCCGCAGATTTGCTATAATAATAGTCTGAGATTGTACATTATACAAGGGAGGACACCCATATGAAAAATAATAGAATTGTTGTCGCTCTTGGAAGAAACGCCTTTGGAGAAACGTTTCCGGAGCAGCAGAAAAATGTAAAAAAAGCAGCAGAAGCCATCGCCGATCTCGTAGAAGCCAAATATGAGATTGTCATCACACACAGCAATGGTCCGCAAGTCGGCATGATCCAGACCGCCATGACCGAATTTGCAAGACTGGACAAACGCTACACCGTAGCACCGATGTCTTTATGTGGTGCCATGAGCCAGGGCTACATCGGCTACGACCTGCAGAATGCCGTCCGCTCAGAACTTTTGAACCGCGGTATCTTCAAGCCGATTTCCACTGTAATCACCCAGGTTCGCGTGGATCCTTTTGACAAAGCATTCAACCACCCTACCAAAGTAATCGGACGTTATATGACCGCCGAGGAAGCAGAAGCAGAAGAAGAAAAAGGAAACCACGTTGTAGAAGAAAATGGCTCTTACCGAAGGATCATTGCTTCACCACGTCCGGTCGATATCTATGAAATCGATGCCGTAAAAGCACTTGTCGATGCCGGTCAGATTGTAATTGCTGCCGGAGGCGGCGGTATTCCGGTTATGGAACAGGGAACCAAGTTAAAAGGTGCCAGCGCTGTTATCGAAAAAGACTACACAGCAGCTAAACTTGCAGACATGTTAGACGCTTCTACTCTTCTCATTCTGACCGCACGGGATCAGATGGAAGCAGACGGAAAACCGATCGATGCGTTGACTTCCGAAGAAGCGATCCATTTGATGGATGAAGGACATTTTGATGAGATCACTACCCTTCCAAAAATTGATGCCTGTGTTTCTTTCGTCACTTCCGGCGAAGAACGTACTGCCATCATTGGAAATCTGGAAGATGCGTATCATCTCATCCGCGGACGCCGTGGTACACGCATTACCAAATAAATATTCGAACGACAAAGAGCTGCTCTTCCCTACACACGGGATCAGCAGTTCTTTATTATTCAGTAACTATTCAGGACCGCTGTGCAAAAACAATGGATTGTCGTGCTTGCACGTAAGAAACATTGTTTTTGCACAGTGGTTCTAAATAGTTACTTTATTCATAAACATAAAAAAAGAACCTTGGTACATACCAAAGTTCTTTTTCGTGCGGATGGTGGGACTTGAACCCACACGAGGTCACCCCCGCAAGATTTTGAGTCTTGTGCGTCTGCCATTCCGCCACATCCGCATGTGTGAAATGTTTGCCTCACAACAATCAATATCTTACCATCCATTATCTGTTTTGTCAATACCTTTTCTAAACTTTTTTACAAAAAAATTATCCGCCTCCAACTCCCGCTATTTTTACATTGCATTTTTGGCCCGTCATTTGCATTTTTTGATTTTGATATTGCATATTCACACTCCTTCTTTGCATTTATTGTCTATTTTCTATTGTCATATTGCAAACTATTGACATTTTACAATGCTTTTTTTATAATCGCATTATAGAAAATGATTACAACGCATAAGATGGATTGGAGGAAACACATGCGATATATATTAAGAGAATCTGAACGGCCTCTTGCCGGAGATTATTATTATGAGGCTACCAAGACAACAAATGAGCATTTCCCGGATATTCCGGCACATACTCATAATTTTTATGAAATCTATATCTTCCGCACCGGTTCTGTAAAACTTGCCATTGAAGACAAGATTTACAATGTACGCCGCGGAGATATTATCGTGATCCCGCCTTTTACCATTCACCAGCTTTTACCGGAAAATCCGGATCAGATTTATGACCGCATTTATATGTATATTTCCGAGCCATGTCTGAAATCATTCCAGTTCAATGAGCATTCTCTTCTCACGCCACTTCAAATGGCGATGGAAGAAAAACGCTTTCATTTTCATATTGCGGATGAAAATGATTATGAACAGATTTATGAGGCAATGTTAGCGATTTACAAAAATAAAAATCAGGAAATTTTCGAAAAAGAAATGATGAACCGCTCCGATATTACAAAACTTGTAACATTAATCAACAAGCATATTTTTATGGATATGGGACCTAAAAAAGTGACGCATGTAAATCCGGTTATTGACAAGATTCTCTCCCATATCAATGACAATTATGCCAGTCCTCTCTCGCTTGATGATCTGGCTGCACGCTTTTATATCAATAAGTTTACAATGACAAAACTGTTTAAAAAACAAACTTCTCTTACGATACACAATTACAT
>OGPT01002471.1_pt1 | contig 14826 bp, 14 predicted proteins | sample 1552951 | NCBI WGS metagenome assembly OGPT01 (sample SAMEA2580224, study PRJEB22360) | human gut metagenome | biome: human gut; feature: human-associated habitat; material: faeces | place: Denmark | collected 2008/2010
AGTCGTTCTCGTCGGGGGGCCAAAAGCCCCCCCCCCCCCCGCCGCTGCACCCGCTCCGGTTCGAAGGAACGCCGTGCGGCTTCCCCGGGAAGCGTGCGGGCGATCGTCCGCTCCGACGAACGCGAGGCGGCGGCCTTTGCGGCAGGTTGCGCCTCTTTCTCCTCGGCTACCGATTCTCCCCCGGCCTCAGAGGGTTCCGCATCTGACGGCGCTGAGGCTTTCGTCTCGCTTCGGGACGACCGCACCTCCGCTACCGCATCGCCCGAGAGAGTCCGTACCGACCCGTCGGCCGCAACGATCGCAGCCGGCCGACTTTCGGCCAAAGCCTGCCGAACCTTCGCTACCAGCGGCGCCGGGGCTTCGGAGAGTGCCGTCGGCGCCTCGTTCCGCAACGGTTCGTCATCATATAAAAGCTGACCGTCCGCCGTCGTAAGTTCTCCGGCAAAGAACGTTGTTTGTCGATCACCGTCCACAACACCTTGATTTACGACAGTCTCACCTATTAATACGGCAATCGCTACGACGGCGGCGACGGCAGCTATTTTTTTCCAGGCGGGAGTGAAAGCTCTGCGCCGCCGGCCGGCAGCGGCCAAGTCGCGCTCCAGCGCCTCCCAGCCTCCTTCCGGCAACGACTCGTCGGCACCTCGCAACTTCTCCCGAACCGTTGCAATCCACCGTTCCTCCCGCTCCATCCTATTCCGTTTCATTTGTCCTTTACATACTCCTTAATGCGCCGCGCCAACAAGGCCTTTGCGCGAAACAGCTGCGACGACGAGGTTTTCTCACTGATTCCCAACCGCTCCGCAATCTCCCTATGGGAGAGCTCCTCGATACAATAGAGGTTGAAAACAGTCCTGTATCCGTCGGGCAGCTCGGCGATCAACCGTTTCAGATCGTCGTAGGGCAACCGCTCCATTTCGTCCGACGTCGGCTCTTCATAGCGTTCGGGCAGCCGGTCGACCGTAGTCGGATAGTGCAACCGCCGCTTCTGACGCAGCGCTTCGAGCGAAACGTTCACCGCGATCCGTTCCATCCACGCCCTCAAGGAACCCTCGCCGCGCCATGAAAAACGGTCGATTGCCGCGAACACCTTGATAAAACAGTCATGGAGCAGATCCTCGGCCGTCGCCCGATCCCCGACATAACGCAGGCAGATACTCAACAAACGTCCTCCGAAACGAGTATACAGCTCGCGGCGGGCATCGTTATCTCCGGCTTTACAACGCTCTGCGAGTATCCGTTCCTCCATGCTCATCGTTCGTCATATAATAAATGGTGTCCTCTCCCGAATACTGCATCCCCGTAAAAAAAATATTTTTTTATCTCTTTACGCAGTATTTCGTACTTTCGTGCGTTTATAGAAAGGAACAAATTTAGAAATAAAATAGCTAAACCCATGAAAAAGTTCAAATTATTTCTCCTCGCGGCGGTCGCGGTGCTGCCCGTGCTCCAGTCCTGCAACGACTCCGACGTAGAGGGCGCCGACAGCATGGCGCTCGTGACCATCCTCAATCCGGGCGGATTGAGCGGGACGTTCTATTTCAAGGCGGACAACGGACAGACGCTCTATCCTTCGCAATTCGCCGTACCTACCGGCGGCTACAATCCCGAAGACGGACAGCGCGCCTTCATCTATTACTCGCTGCTCGAAGAGAAGAGCCAACAGTACGACTACAACATCAAGCTCTACGGCATCAGCGAAATTCTCACCAAGGACGTCGAAGAGATGAATGAGTCCAACGAAGCCGAATTCGGCGACGAGCCGATCGAATTGGTGAAACTCAGCGGCGAGGACAAATTCGACTGCCTGATCAGCGCCGGATACTTCACCTGCTCCTTCCAGATCAAGGTCACCGGAAGCAAGAAACACAAGATCAGCTTGGTTCGAAGCGATTCGGCGGACGATACCGAAGACCCCGACTACACGCTGCTCGAACTGCGCCACAAACCCGACGACATGGGATCGGACACTCCCGTAGCGAGATCCAGCATGGCTTCGTTCAAACTCAACTCCTACGATCCGGCCGTCACTCAGAAGAAAGGTCTCAAAATCCGCTATAAGGATTTCGACGGGAATCTGCGTACGGCGCTGATCGATTACACGGAATAGACACATCCCATCTCAATTAATAAATGATTCAACCGGAAGGTCTGTCCGCTGCGGCGGACAGGCCTTTTTTCTTTTGCGGGAAAAGTCCGCCGCATCGCCGCAAGGCGATAACGGCGTTTTTTGAAGCGGCGAATGCGGAGATTTTCCGAAAAAGTAAGTATATTTGTAACACGATTGCATGTTTCGGGTACCGGCAGCCGCAACCTGTTACAGTCAGGCCGCAGGCGGGGAAAGAAGGATCCGTAAATGCAGCCGCCGCTGCGAATGCCGGCGACCGGAAAATGAAAAACCGTACCGGAACTACCGGCATACCGGAACATACGATTACCCTTTGTAACCATGTCTACGATCCGAAACATAGAGAGCGATCTCGAATTCGAAAATAAAATCCGCCCGCAGGAGTTGCAGAATTTCGCCGGACAGGAGAAGATCGTCGAAAACCTGCGCATCTTCATCCAGGCGGCCCTCATGCGCGGCGATTCGCTCGACCACGTATTGCTGCACGGCCCTCCCGGACTGGGCAAGACCACACTGGCGAACATCATCGCCAACGAGATGCACTCCCAGCTCAAAGTCACCTCCGGCCCCGTTCTGGACAAGCCGGGCGATCTGGCGGGCCTGCTGACGAACCTCAATCCGGGCGACGTGCTCTTCATCGACGAAATCCACCGCCTGAGCCCCATTGTCGAGGAGTATCTCTATTCGGCCATGGAGGACTACAAGATCGACATCGTGCTCGACAAGGGTCCTTCCGCCCGTTCGATCCAGATCGAACTGGCGCCCTTCACGCTCATCGGCGCCACGACGCGCGCAGGCTCGCTCACAAATCCCCTGCGCGCCCGCTTCGGCATCGTCAACCAGCTGCAGTTCTACACGCCCGAGGAGCTCTCCCGCATCGTGCGCCGCTCGGCGGGCCTGCTCAACGTCGGCATCGACGAGACGGGCGCGTTCGAAATCGCCCGTCGCAGCCGCGGCACGCCCCGCGTCGCCAACAGACTTCTGAGGCGCGTGCGCGATTATGCCGAAGTGAAGCACGACGGCCGCATCACGAAGGAAGTGGCCGCGGCCGCCCTCAAGATGCTCAACGTCGACCCCGAAGGCCTCGACATGATCGACACTCACTTTCTCAGGACGATCATCGAGAAGTTCTCGGGCGGTCCCGTCGGCATCGAGAACCTCGCCGCCTCCGTCGGCGAAGACCGCGATACGCTCGAGGACGTCGTGGAGCCCTACCTCATTCAGCAGGGCTTCGTGCAGCGCACGCCGCGCGGCCGAGTCGCCACGCCGCTCGCCTGGCAGCACTTCCGCCTGGCGCCGCCCACGCCCGTCGCGCGTGATCTTTTCGGCTCCTACTGACCTCCGCCATGCCCTTTTCCCCGATTCTCTCCGTTCTCGTCTGCCTCACCTCAGCCGCCGTGTTCGCCGCCTGCGTGCTCTTCATCCGAAGCGCACGCCACCGCGCCATCCTTCATGAGCTGCTCGCTCACCCGGCCCGTCAGGCGCTCGCCGTCTTTGCGGCCGCCACGCTCGGAGCAGCCCTTCTGAGCGCCATGCCCATCGATCGGAACGGCAGGACCGACACTCTGCTGCAGGCCACCATCGAGGCCACGGGTGCAGGTCTTCCCGAAATGAGCGCCAGCGCCCCCTTTGCCGTCGTCGACGACCACGGCAGGCAGCTCATGCACGCAGGCGAAAGGCTCTCCTCCGAGACGCCTCCGCTCATCCACATCATCAAGTACACGCTCGTCGCCCTGATCGCAGGCGGCGTCACGAGCTTTGCATCGATTCTCTTCACGGCCGCCATCATCGGGGCGCGCAAAGGCCAAAATCTCGCAACGGGCATCACAATGCTCTCGAGCTTCTACTGGCGTCCCGGGATGCTCACGGGGACCGCGCTCTGGATGATTCTCACGTGGCTCCTGCTGCTCTGGCCCGACTGGCACGTGCTGGGCACCACGGCTGCGGGCACGGACGTCATGGCGATGGTCGCTGGACTTCTTCCTTGGGGCACCTGCGCGGCCTTCTGGTACCTTGTCTTCGCCTACTGGCGCAACATCAGGGCCTAAGCGGACGCATAAGCATCCGTTTGCAAAATCGACCTCCGCTCGTCTCCCGAACACGCCGCGAGTCCCTATACTAGTTTCTTTCCGGTGCCTGACGGCACCCCGATGCACAACCAACACTCGTCATGAACCACATCAGATTTCCCGTCCGCGTCTACTGGGAGGACACTGATGCCGGCGGCATCGTCTACCATGCCAACTACCTGAAGTTCATGGAGCGCGCCCGCAGCGACATGCTTCGACGGATCGGCTTTGGTCAGAACGATCAGCGCGGCCGTGAGGACGGCGTTCTCTTCGTCGTCGCCTCACTCAACATCGCCTATCACCGCGCCGCGGTGCTTGACGACGACCTGGAGGTGATCACGAGCATTGAGAAGCTCGGGCGCGCCTCGCTCATCTTCGAGCAACGCATCGTGCGCAGCGACGAGCCCATCGCCACGGGCAAGGTTCGTGTCGGCGTCATCGGCGCAAGGAGCTTCGTTCCGACTCCCCTGCCCAACGACCTCTACGAAACGATCAAAGCCTTCATGGCAGAGGAAGCCTGAGCGCCCCTCGCCGAACACTCTTTCATTCAACGCCATTCAAAAAGCGGTTATCTAAAATGCAGCCCACTGCCGATTTGTCGATTCTGACCCTTGTCGCCAACGCCAGCCTCGTGGTGAAGTGCGTATTGGCCATTCTCGTCTTCCTCTCGCTCGCTAGCTGGACGGTCATCTTCCAGAAATACTTCACAATCTCCCGCGCCGCGCGACAGGTCGAGGAGTTCGAGGCCCGCTTCTGGAGCGGCACGGAGCTCAATCAGCTTCTTGAAACCGCCAAGCGCAATCACGACACCGCAGGCATCGAAGAGCGCATCTTCAGCGCGGGCATGACCGAATACCTCAAACAGAGCCGTCAGGATCCGAACGCCCTCAACAGCGTCTCCCGCGCCATGCGTGCCGTCTACAATCGCGAGATGGACCATCTCGAGCGCAGCCTGCCCCTGCTCGCCTCGATCGGCTCCACCTCTCCCTACATCGGCCTCTTCGGCACGGTCTGGGGCATCATGAACGCCTTCACGGGCCTCTCCACCCTCGACAACGTGAGCCTCGCCGTCGTTGCTCCCGGCATCGCCGAAGCACTGGTCGCCACCGCCATCGGCCTCTTCGCCGCCATCCCTGCGGTCGCCGCCTACAACTACTACAACAACCGCGTCGGCCGCCTCACGGTCCGCCTCGAAGGCTTCAGCGAAGAGTTCCTCAACATTCTTCAGCGCCAGCACGCCCGGAGTTAAGCCATGTCCCTGCGTGGAAATACCAAGCGCCGCGGCATGATGGCCGAGATGAACGTCGTGCCGTACATCGACGTCATGCTCGTGCTCGTCGTGATCCTGATGGTCGCCGCGCCCTTCGTGAATCCGAGCGTCGTCAACCTGCCGTCGGTCAACAAGGCCTCCAAGGCCCCCGAGCAGGTGATCGAGGTCATCGTCTATCCCGACAGCCGCCTTTCGATCCGTCAGGGCAAGGACATGAAGCCCGTCGACATTCCCGGCCTCGTTGCCGCCGTCAAGACGGCTCAGGGCGAGAAAAGCAACATTCCCGTGGTGATTGCCGCCGACAAGGACGTCCGCTACGAGGACGTCGTCAATGTCCTCAAGCTCCTTCAGAGCGCCGACGTGCCCCGAGTCGGTCTCGCCCTTCGCATCGAGCGAAGCGCCGAAGCCCGCTAACCCATTACGCAACCCAATTTCGTCATGAACGACAGAGAGACCAACGACCGCTTCCGAAAAGAGGACCGCAGGGACATGGTGCCCGCCGCCGTCCTCTCGGGCTGCGTGCACGTCATCCTTTTCGTCGGACTCTTCTCCGTTTTCCAGTGGACGACCGATTCCGAAACCGTCTACGCGGAGCTCTGGGCTCCCGAGCCGGTCTCGGGCGGCAACGACCCCAAGGGCGTCGCCGTCAAGCCGCCCGAAGCGCCTGAACCCAAGCCCAACGAGATCGACGAGCAACGCGAGTCTCAGGAGGCTCAGGAAGCCGCCGAACGCGAGGCTGCCGCTCAGCAGGCCCGCATGCAGGAGGAGGCGGCGCAGCGTGAGGCACAGCGTCAGGAGGCGCTTGCCGCCGCCGAGCGTGAACGTGTCGAGGCCGAGAAGGCCGCCGAGGAGGCGCGTGAGGCTGAAGAGGCCCGCCGCGCGGAGGAAGCTCGCGTCGCAGCCGAGCGTGCCGAGGCCGAACGCATCGAGAAGGCCCGTCAGGACGCCATTGAGGCGGAGCGACGTGCCGAAGAGAAGCGCGCCCAGCAGGAAGCCGAGCGTCTTGCTCAGGAAAAGCTTGCTCAGGAGCGCAAGGCCGCAGAGGAAGCCAGACTTCAGGCTGAAGCCCGTCGTCAGGAAGAGGCTCGCCTCGCAGAGGAAAAGCGCCTGGCCGAAGCCAAGCGCGCTGAAGAGGCGCGAATTGCCGAAGAAAAGCGTCAGGCTGAAATCCGGCGTGTCGCCGCCGAGAAGAAGGCTGCGGAAGAGCGTCGTGAACGCGAGCGAATCCGCCAGGCCATCCGACAGCAGGAACTCGCACGACTCAACGCCAAGATCGATCCGGACAGCCAGCGTTCGGGCACGCCCTCGGGCGACAAGCGCACCCAGAGACAGAACCTCACGGGGTCGGCTCTGGCCAGCTACAACGCCCGCATCATCGCCTGCGTGCGTCCGAACATTTCGATCGACGTGCCCAGCTCCACCCGCCGCGGGCAGTTCATCGCCGAATTCGTCGTCAGGCCGATGCCCAACGGCGAACTTGCCGGCGCTCCCGTCTACGCGAAGAAGTCTGGATGGGACGCCTACGACTCGGCCGTGCGCAACGCCATCCTTAAATGCAAGCCCTTCCCCGTTCCGGAAAAGGGCTACAACATGCCGAAGGAAGTCCGCCTGCGCTTCGACCCCGTCGACGACAGGCACTGAGCCCCGTCATCGTCCGCACACAAAAAGAGGAGGTCTCCGGACCTCCTCTTTTGTCATTCGTCATGGGTGCTCCGCAAAGGAACACCCGTACAGTCAGGCTCAGCGCTTGATCTGCTTCGTCACGAACTCGACAGCTTCCTCCGTCTTCACCATCACCTTTTCGGCAAGGTTACGACGGTTGGCGTATTCGACCTCGCCGTTCTTGAGGCCGCGGTCACCGATGACGACGCGGTGCGGCACGCCGATGAGCTCCCAGTCGGCGAACATCACGCCGGGACGCATGTCGCGGTCGTCGAGAATGACGTCGACGCCCTGAGCCTTGAGCTCTTCATAGAGACGGTCGGCGGCTTCGCGCACGGCTTCGCTCTTCGAGTAGTTCATCGGGCAGATCACCACTTCGAACGGGGCGATAGAATCCGGCCAGATGATGCCGCGCTCGTCGTGGCTCTGCTCGATGGCAGCGCCGGCGAGACGGGTCACTCCGATGCCGTAGCAGCCCATTTCGAGAACCTTCGGCTGGCCGTTTTCATCTAGATAGGTGGCGTTGAGGGCTTCGGAGTACTTCGTGCCAAGGTAGAAAACGTGACCGACTTCAATGCCGCGCTGCAGGCGGAGCGTGCCCTTGCCATCGGGAGAGGCGTCGCCCTCGACGACGTTGCGCAGGTCGGCAACCTTGGGTTCGGGCAGGTCGCGGCCGAAGTTCACGCCGGTGTAGTGATAGCCCTCTTCATTGGCGCCGCAGCAGAAGTCGGACATGTTGGCGACGGTCAGGTCGGCATAGACGGCAACGTCTTCCTTGATGCCGACGGGGCCGAGATAGCCGGGCTTGGAACCGAAGTTCTCGAGGATCTCGGCGTCGGTCGCGAAGCGGAAGCCGTCCTTGAGCTCAGGCAGATGACCGGCCTTGACTTCGTTGAGGTCGTGGTCGGCACGGAGCAGGATGAGGACGATCTTGGCGGGAAGCGGATTGCCCTTTTCGTCAGTGCGGTCGGCGGCAAGCACGACGCTCTTGACGGACTTTTCAAAGGGAATACCGAGGAATTCGGCCACGTCGTGGCACTTTTCCTTGCCCGGGGTCGGACGCTTCACCATCTCTTCAGCAGCGGCGGCGCGGACGTCAATGAGCGAACGGGCCTCGGCCAGCTCGATGTTGGCGGCGTAGTCGCTGTCGGGGCAGTAGGCGATGACGTCTTCACCGGCATTGGCGATGACCTGGAACTCGTGGGAGCGGCTGCCGCCGATCGCGCCGGTGTCGGCGCGCACGGCGCGGAACATGAGGCCGAGGCGCGTGAAGATACGCTGATAGGCCTGGTACATCTTGTCGTAGGAAACGGCGGCGCCCTCGGCGTCACGGTCGAAGGAGTAAGCATCCTTCATCGTGAACTCGCGGCCGCGCATGACGCCGAAGCGGGGGCGACGCTCGTCGCGGAACTTCGTCTGGATGTGGTAGAAGTTCACGGGAAGCTGACGCCAGCTCTTGATTTCCTGACGGGCGATGTCAGTGACGACTTCTTCGGAAGTCGGCTGAATCACGAAGGCGCGATCATGACGGTCCTTGAAGCGGAGAAGTTCGGCACCGTACTTTTCCCAGCGGCCCGACTCCTGCCAGAGCTCGGCAGGCTGCACGAGCGGCATCAGGAGTTCGATCGCGCCCGCGCGGTCCATTTCCTCGCGGATGATCTTCTCGATCTTGCGGATCGTGCGCAGGCCGACCGGCATGTAGGTGTAAACGCCGGCGGCAAGCTTCTTGATCATGCCGGCACGGATCATGTACTGCTGGCTGATCACATCAGCATCGGCAGGCGCTTCTTTCAGCGTGGAAAGGAAATAGGAACGGGCGCGCATTTTTTCTTAACGTGTGTCTGTTGAAAATAACGGCGGGCGCGAGAATAAAGGCAATCTGTTTATTTTAACCGCCAGCCCCTCTGAACGCTAACCCGAAAGGCGCGTTTTGAGGCCGCAGCGGCCATGCGGGCGAGGTCATTCGCCTGCGAGCACCACCATGTTGTCACGATGAATCATCTCGGGCTGTTCCATGTAGCCGAGGCGCTCCTCGATCTCCTCCGTGTGTGCGCGCAGAATACGGGACGCATCGTCGCTCGAATAGTTCACGAGACCGCGGGCGATTTCACATCCGTCCTCGGTGAGACACGAGACGACCTCGCCACGCACGAACTCGCCCTTGACGCCGATGACGCCCACGGGCAGGAGCGAGGTGTGCTTGGCAACGAGGGCCTTGGCCGCCCCTTCGTCAAGCACAAGGCTGCCGGAGGCGCGGAGATGGTCTGCAATCCACTGCTTGCGGGCATGCAGGACGGTGGAGGAGGGACGAAGATGGGTGCCGATGAGCTCGCCTCTGGCCAGACGGGTGAGCACGTCCGTCTCACGACCCGATGCGATGATCGTGCCCGCACCGGATCGAGCGGCGCGCTTGGCCGCGAGAATCTTCGTGATCATGCCGCCCTTGGAAAGGGAGCTGGCTGCACCGCCCGCCATCTTTTCAAGCACGGGATCGCCGGCAGTCGCGACGCTGACGAACATCGCCTCGGGATCCTTGCGCGGATCGGCCGTGTAAAGCCCCTGCTGGTCGGTGAGAATGACGAGCACGTCTGCTTCAACGAGGTTGGTCACGAGGGCGCCGAGCGTGTCGTTGTCGCCCACCTTGATTTCACTCGTCACAACGGTGTCGTTCTCGTTGATGACGGGCACGATGCCGAGTCTCAGGAGTTCCCTGATCGTCATTCGTGCATTGAGATACTGCTCGCGGTCCGTCAGATTCTGGTGCGTCAGAAGCACCTGGGCGGTGCCGATGCCATGATTGCGGAAATGCCGTTCATAGGCTTCGACCAAGCCCATCTGACCGACGGCCGCAGCCGCCTGCAGCTGGTGGACATGCGAAGGACGCTTTTCCCAGCCAAGGCGCAGGACTCCTTCAGCAATGGCGCCCGAACTCACGAGGATGACCTCGCGGCCCATCTTCTGCAGTTCCGCAATCTGGGTTGCCCAGCGTTCGATGGCCTGAATGTCGAGACCGCGACCGTCGTTGGTGACGAGCGCGCTGCCGACCTTGACGACGACCCGGTGCGCGTTCTTGAGAAGTGATTCCATGGATAAAGCCTTTGGAAAGGATTGAACGGGATCTTTGAGCATAGCGCAAAGCAAGAAATTCTGCCGTGTCCTCTCCTTCACCGCCCCCTCCCGCCCGTTGCATCCAACCTCATGCAGACCGCTCCTTTCGAGTCCGAACATCCGAGTTCGAGCGAACGGAATCCTCGCCTGCGGCAAGGGAACTTGAGGGGATTCTTGCCATGAGTATGCAGAGAGGCCCGTGAATTAAGCAATTCACGGGCCTCTCCCATCCTCATGCCGAAGGGCGTCCGTCAGGACCGGATCGCATCTGGCAAAGGCGTGGATTTGTCCCAAGGGGACGACTGATCGGGATCAGGTTCTCATGATGAAGTTCGCTACAAAGCAGGCGGAGATCAGGTACATGAAGGGCGTGACCTCGCGCCAGCGACCCATCAGCACGTGGATGACCGTGTAGCTCACAAAGCCGAAGCCGAAGCCCGTGGCGATGTTGAACGTGAAGGGCATCGTCATGATGGTCAGGAAGGCGGGAATCGCGATTTCAAGCCTTTCGAAGCGGATGTGCACGACCTCCTGCATCATGAGAGCACCCACGATGATGAGGATCGGAGCGGTCGCATATGCGGGCACGACGCCCACAAGCGGAATGAAGAAGAGCGCAAGCACGAAGCAGCCGGCCGTCGTGACGGCGGTCAGGCCCGTACGGCCGCCCGCAGCGACGCCCGAAGCGCTTTCGAGGTAGGAGGTGGCGGTCGTCGTGCCCATGCAGGCGGAGAACATCGTGCCGATGGAGTCGGTGATGAACGCCTTGTCGAGGTTGCGGATCTCACCATCGGGCCTCATGAAGCCGCACTTGCGGGCCAGACCGATCAGCACGCCCATGTTGTCGAAGAGGTCGACCATCGTCAGCGTGAAGATGATGCTGAGAAGGCCATGGGAAAGCGCGCCCTGAAGGTCCATCTGCATGAAGACGGCGGAGATGTCGGGAAGCGTGAGGCTCACCCAGGCGCCCTTCGGAAGCTCCGTCACGCCAAGAATGACGCCGAGCGCCGTCGTCGCAAGAATGCCGATGAGCATGGCGGCCCTGAAACCCTTCACCATCAGCGCAGCCGTGAGGAAGAAGCAGAAGACGGAGAGCTGAACCTCGGGCTGAGTCACGTTGCCGAGCGCCACGAAGGTACTCGGGTCGGCAATGACCAGACCGGCGCTCTTCATACCGATGAGCGCAATGAAGGCACCGATGCCCACCACGATGGAGAGCTTGAGGTCGATCGGAACGGCGTTCACGATGAACTGGCGGATGCGCGTCACCGTGAGCAGGAAGAAGACGAGGCCGGAAATGAACACCGCACCAAGACCCGCCTGCCAGGTGAAGCCGGCGGGACCGCAGACATAGTAGGCGAAGAACGCCGTAATGCCGAGGCCGGGGGCCACGCCCACGGGGTATCGGGCCCACAGGCCCATCAACAGGGTCACCGCGACCGTGACGAGAATCACGCTGCTCGTGGCCGCATCGCGGGGAATGCCGCCGTCGGCGAGCATGGAGGGAATGACGAATATGAGATAGCTCATCGCCATGAAGGTGGTGACGCCGGCAGAGACTTCCTGAGAAACCGAAGTGCCGTTCTCCTTGAGGCTGAAGAGACGTTCAACGACTGATGCTTGCATGATGTTCGATCAGTGAATTGAGAGGAAACCGCCCGCCGTATCCGGCCTGCGGGAAAAACAAAGAGACCCGGCCCGCAGCAGCGGACGAGTCTCTTCCGGAAATGAGCCGTTTCTTAGTGTTCGGCAGGATCGAAGCGGGTGTCGTCGGCGAACGCGACCTCTTCGCGGCGATCGTCATCGATGCGCTGTGCGAGAGCCTTCACAAGCTCTTCGCAGCCCTGACGGGTCGCAGCGGAGATGACGAAGATGGGTTCGCCGTTGGCGGCCAGCTCGGAACGGTAGCGCTCGATGAGGGCGTCGCGGTCAGCCTCCTCGACGAGGTCGATCTTGTTGAGCACGATCCAGCGGGGCTTTGCGGCGAGCGCCGGATCATACTTTTCAAGCTCCAGCACCAGAGCCTTGGCTTCCTGAACGGGATCCGTCTCCTCATTGAAGGGAGCGGCGTCGATCATGTGAAGCAGAATCTTCGTGCGGGAAAGATGACGGAGGAACAGATGACCGAGACCTGCGCCTTCGGCAGCACCTTCGATGAGGCCGGGCACGTCGGCGAGCACGAAGCTCTGCTCGGGACCGACACGAACCACGCCGAGATGCGGATGGAGCGTCGTGAACGGATAGTCGGCGATCTTGGGACGGGCGTTGGAGACGGCCGTAATGAAGGTCGACTTGCCTGCGTTGGGCATGCCGAGAAGACCGACGTCGGCGAGCACCTGAAGCTCAAGCTCGAGCGAACGGTACTGACCGGGTTCGCCCGGAGTCGCCTGCTTGGGCGCACGATTGATCGAGCTCTTGAAGTGAAGGTTGCCGAGACCGCCCTTGCCGCCCGCAGCGAGCAGCTGGCGAGCGCCGTGAACGTTCAGGTCGGCAATCACCTCGCCGGTATCCGTGTCGCGCACAAGAGTGCCCACGGGCATGCGCAGAACGATGTCGTCGCCGCCTGCGCCATAGCAGTCCGCGCCGCGGCCGTTCTCGCCGTTGGGAGCGAAGAACTTGCGCGTGTAGCGATAGTCCACGAGGGTATTGATGTTGCGGTCGGCAACCGCGTAGACGGAGCCGCCTCGGCCGCCATCACCGCCGTCGGGACCACCCTTCGGAATGAACTTTTCGCGGCGGAAGCTTGCCGCACCGTTGCCGCCCTTGCCGCCCTGGACTTCAATTTTTGCTTCATCAACAAACTTCACGAGTACACCTTCTGAAGTTGAGTCTCTGCGAACACTCCCTGTTGCGCAGAGGATATTTTGACAAAAGAACCAATGGAAGAGGTTCCTGCAGTTTCGGAATGCCGTGCTTTCGCATTCGCACTTGCGCGAGTGCCACAATAGCAGATCGGCAGGCTCGAATGCGCATGCGAAGGCGCGTTTCTGGATATTTACGCAGCCGATGCTTCAGACAACAAGAAAGCCCAGCCGGAGGATCCGCACTGGGCTTTTCTTCTGTCGTCCGCGTCCCTGAGGACGCCTGCCCTCAATTAGGCAGCGATGGGTTCAACCTTCACGTACTGACGGTTGAAAGCACCCTTGACTTCGAACTTCACGACGCCGTCAACGAGGGCGTAGAGCGTGTGGTCCTTGCCCATGCCGACGTTGTTGCCGGCGTGGAACTTCGTGCCACGCTGACGAATGATGATGCCGCCGGCGTTGACAGCAGCGTCACCGAAAACCTTCACGCCAAGACGCTTGGCCTTGGAGTCACGACCGTTGCGGGTAGAGCCGCCACCTTTCTTGTGTGCCATTTTAGTACTTCTCTATAAAAAGTCGGTTGCAAATTAAGCCGCGATCGCTTCGATCTTGAGCTCGGTGTAGTTCTGACGATGGCCGGCAGACTTCATGGAGTGCTTGCGGCGGCGGAACTTGAAGATGCGGACCTTTTCGCCACGGCCGTGGGAAAGGACGGTCGCGGTGACCGTAGCGCCTTCGATCGTCGGATTGCCGACCTTGAGGCCTTCTTCGCCGCTGACGGCGAGAACTTCGGTGAGGGTCACCTGAGCGCCGGCTTCAACAGCAAGGGTTTCAACCTTGAGCTTGTCGCCGACGGAAACGCGGTACTGCTTACCGCCAGTCTTGATAATAGCGTACATGTAATAAACCTCGCCCGTTCCGCTTCGCCGTCCGCCTGATGCGGCCGGATTCTGCAGAACCTTTTTGTAATCGCGTGAGCGCGCTTGAGGAGACATTCCCCAAATGACACCAACTCACGTTTGGTTGCGTGGAAAGCTCGTGATTATTGCATGCTCCTTCCATTCAGTCAAGCAAAAGCAGCGATTTTCTTCTCGCCCCTGCGGGAACGGGGGCTGAAGGCCGCTTCCGGCCGATCTTCCGCCTTCTTCGGAAGGCTTTCCGCTTGGCTATACTTCCAGAATCAGCACTCAACTGCTTTTTCAAGACAGATGTCCGATATGCAAAACCAACAGGATCCCAAGGCCCTCATCAAGAAGGTTCTCGCCCCCATCGCCGAAGACATGGCCGCCGTCGATGCGGTCATTCGCAGCGAACTGGCCAGCGACGTGCCCCGCATGAAGGAAATCAGCGAATACATCACGAGTGCGGGCGGCAAGCGCATGCGCCCCGCCCTTCTGATGCTCATCTGCCGTGCGCTCGGCTACGAGGGCACGCTGCACCAGTATCTCGGCGCCACGATCGAGCTTCTGCATACGGCAACCCTGATGCACGACGACGTCGTGGATGAAAGCGACATGCGCCGCGGGCCAACAGCCGCTGGGGCAACGGCGCGGCCGTGCTCGTGGGCGACTTCCTCTACACCCGCTCCTTCCAGATGATGGTGAAGGCTGGAAACCTGCGCGTCATGGAGGCTCTTTCCGACGCCGCCAACCGCCTGAGCGAAGGCGAAGTGGTGCAGATGGTCAATGCACACGACCCCAGCGTGGACGAAACCCGCTACTTCCGCGTCATTGAGCGCAAGACCGCCTGCCTTTTCGAAGCGGGCGCACGCATGGCCGCCGCCAT